>ENA-OQMZ01000081-OQMZ01000081.1-human-gut-metagenome-genome-assembly--contig:-NODE-81-length-36435-cov-2.462433_pt1 | contig 36435 bp, 38 predicted proteins | sample MGYA00242621_ERZ504862 | MGnify/ENA primary metagenome ERZ504862 (study PRJEB26092, sample SAMD00036393) | human gut metagenome | host: Homo sapiens | study: EMG produced TPA metagenomics assembly of...
ACAATATTATATGTTTTTTAGAATATAAAAAAGTCAATAGATTTGTGGATTTTTTCGTCCAAAAATGTCGATTTATCATTTTACACAAAACATTTGTTTCTTTTTTCCTTATGTAAATCGAGTATTCCACATACATAAAATGTGGATAATGTGGATAACTTTGTGTATAACTTTAATTTACGGGATTTTTCAATAACCGGGTATGTGGATAGAGTGTGTATGACTTTATCCACTTTTCCCACCTCTCGACATTCTTTGTGCAATTTGTCGAATCATATAATTTTAGGCGTTACAGCTATTCCATGAACGTACCTACAGCTGCCGGCTTCTCATAATCATAATCGGAAATCTTGATTCCTGTAGCAGCATTGCTGGCATGGATAATCTTTCCATCTCCAATATAAAGTGCCACATGATCAATATATCCACTTCCGTAGAATACCAGATCTCCCGGCTCAAGCTGGCTGATATCTTTCTTTGTGGATGCCTCACACTGCGCTGCAGCCACACGTGGAAGACTGTAACCGAAGTTGGCAAATACAGACATTACAAATCCTGAGCAGTCTGCACCGTTTGTAAGACTTGTTCCGCCATAAACATAAGGATTTCCTTCAAACTGCAGCGCAAAGTTTACCACTTCCTGTCTCTTTGCCAGACGTTTCGCTTCTGCTTCTTCGGCAATTTTTTTCTTTGTATCCTCAACTGTCTGCTGAATACTCTCCAGCGCGGCTGTTTTTTCCTGCTCTGCCTTCTCAGAAGCTTTTCCGCTTTCTCTACTCTTCGTTCTTCACGAATCTGAGCTGCTTCCTCTTCTTTCGCAACAAACTCCTGTGTCTGTTCCTCTGTCTGCTTCGCCAGTGTACTTGCCAGAGCACTTACACTTCCTGTTCCATCAGAAAATGCTGATGCGCCATCATCAAACTGTGCTGCGCTTACACATACCCCCTGTGTCAGAAACACAGAGCTCATAATTGCTGCCATCAAAATTGTCTTTATTTTATTATTCATTTTACTAATCAACTCCTGTTATACATCGTTGTAAAATTATTACATTTTTATTACGTTTTGTTACACATTTGTGTATGTTAACATAACATCCCAATTTTGTCAAATGAAAAAAGTGTGACGAGCATTTGGAATGGAATTTGGGCTTGTATGTCTCGGGATTTTGGCATATTTATGCCAAAACACCTCGCGGGATAATGGTGTGTGAACAGTAATGATGTTACCGAAAGCATACTTCATGCCTTCCTTCAATAAGATAGTAAAAAGCAGATTCCGAGGTGGATATGCGTATTTATAAAAATATCCCTAAAAGAATCCTCAGCCTGTGTCTGGTCTTTGCCATTGGCATCAGCATGGGTGTTCTCTCCGACCACTTTGTTTCTGAAAACTCCCGTTTTCAGACCTTCACGGAAAAATTATTCCGGTCCGAAGTATGCAGCAATACCCTCACCCTTCACTACACTCTTGCACACCCTGAAAAAAAAAGGTATCAGAAAGCCCGAGGCAACTCTTGGAACTGCACTTTCTGACCCGGCTAAGACCACCAGTCTCTGTCAGGAATATGAGAAAGAGCTGAAATCCTTTGCCTATTCCAGACTTTCCGAAGAAAACCGGCTTACCTGTGATATGCTTCTTCTCTATTTTCACACCAGAGCCTCCCTTGGAAAAAACAGCGCCCTGGATGAGCCGCTGGGACCAGGCCTGGGTGTACAGGCACAACTTCCCATTCTTCTGGCGGAATATACTTTCCGGACAAAAGAAGATATCTCTGATTATCTTAAACTTCTGAGTACCGTCAGGCCATATTTTCAAAGTATTATAAAACTGGAAAAGCAGAAATCCCAGTCAGGGCTTTTCATGAGCGACACAACTCTGGACCGTATCCTGAAACAATGTCATTCTTTTGTCGCAAATCCTGATTCCAACTACATGGATGATATTTTCGCGCAGAAACTGAAAGCTTTCTCCAACCCTGCATTTAACAGCGAAGATCAGAAAAAACTCTGTACATATCATCATAAACTGATCTTAACCGAAGTGATCCCTGCTTATCAGGAACTGGCAGACAGTCTGGAAAGTCTTCGCGGTACAGGCAAAAGCAGCCGGGGCCTGGCATTTTTTGAGGGTGGGCGTGAATATTACCTCTACCTGCTGCAAAGCCAGACAGGAACCTATGTACCTGTCGGACAAATTGAAAAAAGGCTGTCAGCTCAGCTTTTGTCCGACTATCGGGAGATATCTTCCCTGCTGAAACAGAATTCCTCCCTGATCGACAGCTGAATCAATGTTCCGGTGAACTTACGCTGACACCGACTCAGATGCTGGAGAAGCTTCCGGAATTGATGAAAAAAGATTTCCCAGAACTGAAAGATGCCACTTACGAACTCCGCACCGTTCATCCTTCCATGAAAAAAATTTTTAAGTCCTGCTTTTTACCTCACACCGCCTGTGGATACCCGAACCCCCAACGTAATCTATATCAACGATTCCGGACATACCTCTTCTCTGGAGCTTTTCGGCACACTGCACATGAAGGATTTCCCGGTCACCTTTATCAGACAGTTTCTTTTGCTGAAAACAATCCCTCTGACATCAGATATCTGGTCACCTCCTCCGGCTACGTGGAAGGCTGGGCAACCTACGTGGAATCATACGGCTATGAATATGCCGCCTCCCTTATGAATGATCCGGATTCCGCCAAAAATGCCGTCCGGCTTGCCTGGTTAAACAGGAGTATGAATCTGTGCATTTACTCCCTGATCGATATCGGCATTCATTACAGGGGCTGGGATGCAGCCCGCACTGCTGTCTTTCTGAAAGCATTTGGCATCAACAATGCTTCCACTGCTGCCGAAATCTATCAGTATATTGTGGAAACGCCCGGTAACTATCTGAAATACTATTGGGGATATCTGAATTTCCTTGACTTGAAAACAGTCTGTCAGAAAAGACTTGGAGATGATTTCGACCTGAAAGAATTTCACCGCCGGATTCTGGACATCGGACCTGTACAGTTTCCGGTTCTGGAAAAATACATGAAGCAATGGAATTAACAGCTTCATATAGCTTTTCTATAGTAATTCCATAAAATGTCCTGACTGTAATATGTGTGCTCACAAAAATGGGACTGCCGCACTGTTATTACCTGCGACAGCCCCATAACTATTATTTCATACGTATTATTTATCTGCTCATGATTGCTTTTCTTATAAGATCCATCGGTATGATAAATACTGCAAGTACCATGGATACCAGTAACGCCTTTGGCTCAAGCAGAGTTGTGTTAAATACTTTTCCGCCGATTTCAATGATAATGGTCTGAAGAACAAAGATTGCTCCCATTACCAGTACGAAGTTCTTATTCTCCCCGATATGCTCAAACAGATTAAACTTCTCAGATCTGGTATTCAGACTGTTAAAGATAATCGCATAAATGAAGAACGCAAACATAAATGTTTTCTCATAAAGCTCCGGATCTGCACAGCCCGCAGGGATTACCCAACTGGTAATGCCGCCGATATTCTCAAGTATCAGGATAGAACCAAGGGTAATAAATATTGCACTTACTCCGATTGCTGACTTGATGTACGGAGTCAGAATATTATCTGTTCTCTTTGCCGGCTGATCTTTCATATATCTGTCAAGAATAGGTTCTCCACCAAACGCCATGGCAGCCAGTGTATCCATGATCAGGTTGATCCAAAGGATCTGGACAATGGAAAACGGCTCTGTCCATCCCAGGATCGGTGCAATGATATTCATTAACAGAGTACTGATATTTACAGTAAGCTGGAAAATGAGGAATTTTCCAACAGATTTCGCCATAGTCCTGCTGTTAAGCACACAGTCTTTAATGGAAGTCAGACTGTTATTAAGGATAACAACATCTCCTGCCTCCTGTGCAACTGCTGTACCATCTCCCATTGCAAAACCAATGTCTGCCTGTTTTAATGCGGGAGCATCGTTCACACCGTCACCGGTCATACCACAGACATTATCAATCTGCTGTGAAAGAGATACCAGTCTTTTCTTATCAAGCGGTTTCGCGCGGCTTACCACTCTCAGGTTCGGGAGAACTTTCTTCAGCTCTTCATCTGATAATTTCTCCATTTCTTCATGGGTAAGAACCACGTCCTTCTTCTCATCTGCAAGAATACCTGCCTCTTTTGCAATGGCTACTGCAGTTTCCTCTGCATCACCGGTAACCATAACCACCTGGATTCCTGCATCATTGAGAATCTGAACAGTCTCAACCGCATCTGTTCTGACATTATCACGCAGACACAGAACTGCCATAAGAACAGTCTTTCCATCGCTGATTTTCGCTACGGAGAGCAGCTTCATAGTTCTCTTTGCCTGTGCATGCATCTGCTCTTCTACTTTATCTTTATCTGCCTTTGTAAACTCTCTTTCTTCTCCGTCCGGAAGCATGTAATGTGTTACTTTATCAATGATATTCTCTGTAGCACCCTTCCAGTAAACAAGTCCGTTTTTCAGTTTTACAGTGGCACATTTCTTCTCGGAATCAAATCCGCTGATCTCTTCTACCTTCTCCGGATCATTGTCATAATCATTATAACCATGATCAATGGCATAAGAGAGCAGTGCTCTGTCCATGTTGTTACTTCCGATTGCCTTTCCCTCTGAGGAAATCTTTGCAAGGTTATTCAGAGTGATAGCTTCTATAAACTCCCTGCTCTGGATAGAATCAACAATCTCACCGTTACCTGTAATAAATTCTACCAGTGACAAGTTACCCTGTGTGATCGTTCCGGTTTTATCACTGAACAGCACGTTCATGTAAGCAGAATCTGAAAATGCCGCCTTGTGGCTGACAAGGATATTCTTTTTATACATGGACTCTGTATTCATTGACTGAACCAGACTGTTCATCATCGGGAGTCCCTCCGGAACTGCCATGATCACGATAGAAGCCATAAGCATAACTGCTTCTGCTATTACAAGGAGAACGGAAACAACAGTGATTGCCTGATCTGCCTGATCAGAGTCAGGACAACATGAAGGATACCTGCGATCGCTGCAGCTGACACACCCAGTTTACCGATACCTGCTGCCACACCCTCCAGCTTCAGGCTGGAAGTATCTTTTCGCTCTTCTTCCTCGGAGGTATCTGTCAGAGCTTTGTTTATCTTTCCTAATTCAGAACTGTCTCCGATAACAGTTGCGATCATGTAACCTTCGCCTGAAGTCACAACAGAACCCATAAAGACTTTTCCATGTGAGGAGTAATCCGTAGATTCTGCCTCGTCCATATTGGTTACTGCTGCTTTGTTCTCATCTCTTGATTCACCGTTTAATGCCGCCTGAGATACTTTGATCTTACCTTCAAATAACAGACCATCTGCCGGAACCTTATCTCCTGCCTGGATAAGAATCGTATCACCTTTAACGATTTCACTGGTAAGAATATTGACCAGCTTTCCGTCTCTTACAACTTTGGCATAGGTCTTGCTGTATTCTTCCTGAAGCGCCTCACTTCTTGAAGTATTTCTGTACTCTGACAGGGTACTGAAACCGGTAGCAAGTGCGATTGCGATCACAATACTGATGATCTCCACAACATCATTTCCGCCGGATAATGCAGGGACAAAGATTCCCAGCACAGCCAGGATAACTTTAAGAGCCAGAGCCGCACATAATACCTTGATCCAGATGTCATCAAATGCACCGATAAACATGGACCAGAGTGATTCAGTCTCTTTCTTCGCCAGCTCATTGGTGCCGTACTTCGCCTTGCTCTCGCTGACCTGCTGTCCGGACAGGCCCTGCATTCGCTCCTCTTTGTTTATTTCATTCATAATAATTAACCTCCTCTTTCGGGTTTTGCAACTGTTCAATCATGGACAGACAGTTACCGGATTTTATATAAAAAGAGGAACCATAACAGCTCCTCTTTTTATTTTCACACAAATCTCTGGCAGAGTTCCCCAAGTCCAGGATCTGTTGTGCCATTTCCTACGGCGTTGAATTTCCATTCACCGTTATACCTGTATATTTCCCCAAAAATCATCGCAGTCATACCTGAATAATTCTCAGTTAAATTATATTTGCACATTTCTTTATTGTTTCTGGCATCAACTAGACGGATAAATGCATTCTGGATCATTCCAAAATGCTGTTTTCTCTTTACTGCCTGATAGATATTGACAACAATGACAATCTTATCATATTCAGCCGGAACTCTTGACAGATCAATAACGATCTGCTCATCATCTCCCTCGCCTGCTCCTGTAAGATTGTCTCCCATATGATTGACTGTCCCGGATTTATGTTTCAGGTTGCCGAAATATACCAGGTCTGTTTTATCTGTAAATTTACCATTTTTCAACATGATTGCAGAAGCGTCGCAGTCGATTGCCTGATGTGATGAAGAACCAAATAATGCACCAAACAATCCACCACCGCCGGATGGCTTTGCCTCATCCCAGCCAAGTCCCACGATCACCTTTGCTAATCCTGCATGCTCCTTTGACAGATTTACCTTCTGTCCTTTCTGTAAGCTTACTGACATTTTCGTCCCTCCTGTTGCCCTCCGGCACTATTCTACGTCTACACCATAACTGTTGCACAAAGCAGCCAGACCACCCTGATAACCGCTTCCAATGGCATTAAATTTCCATTCGTCACCATTCTTGTACAGTTCACCAAATACAACTGCTGTTTCAATAGAGAAATCTTCTCCAAGATCATATCTGAGGATTTCTTCTCCTGTCACTTCATTGAAGATTCTCACAAAGGCATTAGAAACCTGTCCGAAATTCTGGCGTCTTGCCTCTGCATCATAGATGGTAACTGTAAATGCAATCTTTGTGATATTGGCAGGAATCTTTGACAGATCGATCTTAATCTGCTCATCATCTCCGTCTCCGGCACCTGTAAGGTTGTCTCCCATATGCTGGACTGCTCCGGACGGATGTACAAGATTTCCATAGAATACAAAATCGTTCGAATCAGAAACCCTTCCGGAATCTGTCAGACAGAACGCTGCTGCATCCAGATCGAAATCTCCGCCTGTGTCATAAGCATTGATATCCCATCCGATACCTACAACTACATTCTTAAGTCCCGGGTTACCTTTTGTAAGACTGACCTTCTGTCCTTTTTTTAAACTAACTGGCATATATTTTTCCTCCCATATTGTCTTATCCGCTTCGCTATACAGCTCCATACCTGATAACTGTTTAGTATTTTTACCAAACAGCCGACTGTCTCTTACATTACGCTACTTCAATACCATAATGACCGCAGAGCGCTGCAAGTCCACCTTGGAATCCGCTTCCGATGGCATTAAACTTCCACTCTCCGTTATGTCTGTAAAGTTCTCCTACAACTACTGCTGTTTCAATGGAGAAGTCCTCCCCAAGATCATAATGGATCAGTTCCACCTCATTGGATTCATCTACCAGACGGATGTAAGAGTTTGAAACCTGTCCGAAGTTCTGACGTCTTGCTTCTGCATCATAAATGGTAACTGTAAACGCAATTCTCTCAATATTTGCCGGAACCTTTGACAGATCGATCATGATCTGCTCATCATCACCTTCACCCTCACCGGTAAGGTTATCTCCCATGTGGATGACTGATTCACTGACATGCTTCAGATTGCCATAGAAAATGAATTCTTTCTCTGTAGGGCATTTTCCGTTGGCACCAAGCATAAATGCTGCTGCATCCAGGTCAAAATCCGAACCTGAATCAAAAGCGTTTACATCCCATCCAAGTCCTACCATGATCTTCTTAAGTCCCGGATTCTTCTTTGTTAAATCTACCTTCTGTCCTTTTGATAAATTAATAGGCATATCATTCATCCTCCCTTTTTTCTGTGTTTTTATTTTCTTACCGGTGGCACATTGTATTGTTTGTTAAAATCCTGTTTGATTGCCTCCAGACGAACCTGATCCTCCTGGCGTTTCTTTCTGGCATCTTCCTGGATCCTTCTTGTCTCTTCGATTCCATTTGTAATGGTTGCCCATGTCTTCTCAAGAGTCTCAATCTGAATGGAACTTCCGGATGCCATTTTAGCTGTCATCTTCGATACATCTACTGTATTCTGGGCATTCTTAAGAAGCATCTCATTTGTTTTCTTATCCAGTTCTGCAATAGATTCTGCCTGTATCTTCTGCCTTTTCAAAAGAATTGCCTGCGCAAGTGCCTGCTTAAATACAGGAAGCGTAACGATAAACGCAGAATTGATCTTTCTCACCAGATTGTAATTGCTGAACTCCATAGTCTTGATCATGGGAATGGACTGCATTGCCACATTCTCTGCTGTTCTCAGATCCTGTGTCCTCTGTTCCAGCATCATCAGTGCCTGATTCAGACTGGTAAGTTCAAACTGAATAGACTGATCTCCCGTATTCTCCATATCCTGCTGTCTCTGGGCAATGTAGGCTTCAATCTCTTTACATGCCTGTTCTCCTGCAAGGATATATTTCACCAGTTCATGATAATAATCCACATTGGTCTTAAACATGGTATCCAGCTTTTTGTTGGACTGTTTGATTTCAGACTCATATCCTTTAAGCTGAACATAAATCTTATCAACTTCTTCGCCCATTGTGTGATACTTGGCCAGTATCTTATCCAGCTGTTTTCTGAAATTCCGAAAAGCTTTCCGAAAAGTCCCGGATTATCCTTAATTTCATTAATGTCAAACTGATCCATGATCTTTGCCAGCGATTTAAGCATCTCGCTTGTCTCATTAAGCTGCGACATATTCATGCTGTTGAGGACACATCAGATGCCTTGGAAATCTCCTCTGCTGCTTTCGCACCAAAGATACAATGGTATCCATATTGTAAACTTCGATCGTGCTGACAATATCGTCCACTTCTTTTGAATTGACCAGCTCAGCATTCATCTGCTGCCTGTCAGCGACAATATCATATTTCTCCACAACTTCAATCTCATTTTTCTCCTGAAGACCATTACCGGCCTGAGCAGGATTTCCCATAGATGATTTACCGAAATCAAGTCCCATAATCTACTAACCTCTCCTGAAAAGTTTTCTCCGCCATGAGGGGCGGGTACTGTTTGTCGAAATGTTATTCAGATCCGGAACCTGCATATCGTATTTATATTCCCCGATCTGGTGCTCTTCCATCAGTTTTTCTGCAAAGTAGTTCTCCACACTCTGATAGCCTGTAGGGACAAAAAACAGAATGTCAAATCCTGCCAGGTTCAGGAATGTTACAAGAATCGAATCCTGAAGTGAAATCATCGTCTCCCCTGTATTAATATATATCAGTTTCGGATCTTTTTTGTAAAATCAAATTTCTGGATCAGACGCAGAATCTCCTTCGGCAGATCCAGAATCTGCGCGATCACTGTATATTCTGTACCATTTTCCCCAATACCCTTTATCAGTTTCCGCTCGATCAGAAGCTGCAGCTTGTCAAGTATAAATTCCTGCATTTCCTCCCGAAGAAGATGATAAGGATATCTGGGATGATTCTTTATTTTATTCCGCAGAAGCTTTCCGTTTTTTATAAAATTCTACGGCAAAGGCTTTCATTGGACCGGAGGCAGTTGGTTCAATGCACGGAGCACTTTTCACAACAACGGTATCCTCTGTGATCAGTGCTGCTATCGGATTCCCAGTACTGAGAAACACTTCCATCCTTCACTCCTGAGATTTTTGAAAAAATAACCGGAATATTTACCACACCGTTAACTGTGCTGAAATTAGGTCTGTATTTCAATTCCTGATCCCACAGTAGTTTTATCTCTTCATACATGGTCTGCAGATTGATAACATTCGCCTTCACATACTGCTGATTTCTGTATATCCCACTGTCCTGATACATCAGAGTATCAAGTTCTCTTTCCGCATGATAAGCGGCTGTTCCAATCTTTACCTGAGAACTCTCTTCCGGATATTCTGTGATCGCCAGACTCTCCGGATAGTTGACCTCATACAGAAGTTTATCTTCCAGACAGCACTTAATGTTCAGATCAGGACATAAGATCAGCACATCCAGTGGCAGCCGCCCAAGGAAACTCATAAACAGAGCTTCGTTTTCATTCCGGCAGCCCCCCAGATAAATAAAGCATCCAATCTCCGGTGATTTCCAGTTTATGAACAGCTTCGGCAGATATCTTCTCATCCAGCACAGCAGATACACTGCCCTGTTTGTCAGTCTGTTAAGATTTTCCCCTTCCTTCTGAGATTCAGCCAGCATAACATCCACAAATGTTTTATGCAGGATCCGCTGAAGCTCCGGATTGGCTCCATACTGTATATTACACGCAAGTCCCAGGAGCATCTGATCTCCGGATGTGTAGTTTGACCTCTTTATCTCTGAAATTTCCTGCGGCGTTGGTCTTGGAATCTCTTTACTTACGATCACCGTATTTCTCTTTGAATTTCTCAGTTCCTGCTGCAATCTGAACAGTTCATTTGCATAAGTAAGCTTATCTTCTGCCCCGTTTATCCTGCAGAAACAGTTATAAAAAAAACGGCTGTCATTTCCCCTTAACAGAATGCTCTCGCGGATATCATCCAGGCCGTTTCCCTTTATCCATGCATTTGTACAATTTGTAAGCGAAGGTCTGATTCCATACAGTCTCTCATTGTTAAGTTCATTCTGAATCTCATCTCTGACCTTTTTCACACAATATCCCTGCGGAAATGGCTGCAAACCTTCCATCTGCAAACTGTCTGAAAGAACGGAACCCGGATCTGTTTTCAGATATCCCTGATCCCCTGCATACTGAAGCAGTACTACATCACAGCCTGCATTGGAAAGAATCGATATGAGCATTAACTCATAATTGCTTATCTGCCTTCATATAATATTTTAGGGATATGTTCTCTCCAAGCTGATTTACAATGCGTTCAAATTTATAATACAGCCAGCACATGAACTTGATATATGCGTTCCTGAGCATATTCTCGGTTTTCCCGGCTTTTCGCAGGGAATCCAGAGAGTCATAAATGGAGGCTGCCACATTCTGTCTCTGAAACTCATTCATCCTTGGCAGCCATTTTCTCAGACTGACATGGATAAAATCCATACTCATCTGAAAATCCATTCCCATTATTTCATTATAATATGCAAGATTCCCCTCATCGGGATTAGGTATCTTCCCTTCGATAACCACTCCGGTTCTTCTTGCTGTATCATAATATTTCTTTATAAATTCGCCGACTTCTTCAGAATATCCGTTGATACGGTAGAAATAAACACCTTTCTCCCGCCTGCTGTTCAGTTCGACAAAATAATCACTGAGGTTTTGAATTTTTTTGTGTTCCAACATATAAGTATCTCACCTTCAATATCTGCTTATCTTATTTCTGTTCATGATAAGTTCTACAGTAATTTCATAAAATAATGCGGAACCATAATTTTCTCCAAATTTTCGTATAAATTCTACCTCAAAATTGTATCATATTGCTATTTATATTTCAAGAAAATTCCCCTGTTCTTTCTATGGCTTATTCCCCTGAAATGTGCTATGATGTAGCTGCTGACTCGGTCCTTCACACTGTGATGGACCGGATTACCTGCAGTATTTTATTGAATTTCTATAAGGTACCCTATTTACGGGAATTTTTGTAGATATGTCAGAAGGAGTGTTATGAAAAATAATGTTTTATATTACAGTGTAGGTCCATTACTCTATTGTCCTGCCAACAGAATATCCATCACTGATTCTCTGATAAATGAAAGATTCGGGAACAGATTTTCTCTTGCTCTCTGTCTTGAAGATACCATAAACGACGATCATGTTGAAGAAGCCGAGCAGATACTGATTTCTTCTCTCAGCCAGATATTCATACAGCATGAACAAAAGCCATTCTATCTGCCCAAAATATTTATCCGGGTTCGGAATCCACAGCAGATTCAGAGATTAACAAAAGCTCTTGGGCAATCCATTAAGATTGTTACCGGTTTCATCGTCCCTAAATTCAGCCCGGATAACGCACAAAGTTATATTGAGCAGATGATCCTCGTCAATGAACTTGTCGCAAAAAAGCTTTACATGATGCCTATTTACGAAAGTCCCTCCATTATAGATTTGCGAAACAGAATTGATATTCTCTATTTGTTAAGGGATTCTTTAGCCAGAATTGAAGATCTTATATTGAATATACGTGTTGGCGGAAATGATCTGTGCCATATGTTTGGGTTTCGCAGACATGCCAATGAATCTATTCACAGCATCAGACCTGTTTCAGATATTTTCTCAGATATTATCACTGTATATGGTATGGATTATGTGATTTCCGGTCCTGTATGGGAATATTATGCCGGTGACAGCTGGAAAGAAGGAATGATTCAGGAAATCCGGGAGGACAGACTTTGCGGTTTCATCGGAAAAACCGTTATCCACCTTCACAGATCCCTGTAGTAAACAGAGCTTATCAGGTTTCACGAAATGACTACCTTGACGCACGGGCGATTTTAAACTGGAATGCTGATTCTGCTTCCCTTGTTGCAGGAAGCAAAACCAGAGAAAGAATGAATGAATATAAAACCCATCTGAACTGGGCTAAGAAAACAGTTTATCTTTCAGAAGTTTTCGGAATAACAGAATAAGTATTACCCTTCTCACGCATCCGCAAGCTTCTTAATGATTCCACAGCATTTATAATGTGTAAGTGGATAGTATTCTACAGGTGTATGTTTCTCTTCGGCAAGTCTGACAATATGCTCCAACTGAGGATTTCCCTTATATCGCTCATCGATCAGCACCTTCCAGGGAATTCTCCTCAGTAATACTCTTGTTGTCTCTCCGATCCCCGGTTTGATCAGATTAATATCGTCAATACCGAAATTCTTTCCTATATTTATTACCTCATCAATACCCTGACTTTCCACTCTTTTTTCCAGATCAGGTGTATTCTCCATATTAAATTCCTTTTCAATGGTTTCAATAAAGTCATATGACAGATCAGAATCTGTCAGTTCTCCGTAATAGACTGCCCCATGGAAATCATCTCTGCCTATTATGTCATCTCTCAGAAAAGTACGGCTGATAAGGCCGGATACTGTACTGTTCAGGCAGGAACTTGGGATCAGGATATCTTCATGTGTTCCGCAAAGCTCCGTAACATTTGCCGGATCTGCCACTACCGCTATGTCAGCAGAAACCCCTTCATATGCAGAGATATCTTTCTTCAATTCATTCAGGATCGCACCCTTGCCAATCCATCCGTCCACAAATAAAATCTGCTGCGGTCTGTACTTTTCAAGCAGATACTTCATGGCATTATCGTCAATCCCTCTTCCTCTGATAATTGAAATGGAATAATGAGGCACATTTATACCATATTTGAATTTGATGTATCGCTTCACAAGGATACCAATTGGGATTCCCGCTCTGGCAAGGGATACCAGGACCATTTTCTTTCCCTTATTCTCTATGATCTTATCTGCCAGCATTCCTACTGCATTGGCAACCGGCTTCGCATAATGTTTCAGCGCATTATGATATACCTGCATATACTGATCTGTAGGAACATATTCAACAGGCAGCATCTCGCTGTAATGTTTTCCGGACTGAATCAGTTTCTCCCGCACTTTGGCAGGCTGAGGTTCTACCAACCCGGTAATATCCTTCAATAATAAAATCACATCTTCTTCTGAATAGGAACTTCTCAAATCAGCACCACCTTACAACTGTAATATCCTTGTTCTGCATCCGGACAGCATTTATCAGCGTTTCCTGACTCTCCTTTATTTCCGGGGAATCTGTGACAATCAATACCTTGTCATATTTTCCTATATCGTAAATAAACGTTCTCCTGTCCGGATCATATAAACTTTTCAGTTCATATCTGCTGTGAAGGGGATACTCTTTTTCCAGACTCACAGCAATGGGACTTCTTGTAGTCGAATGGCACCTTACTTCGGCTCCCTCTTTTCCATCTTTCTTCCGATATAAAGTGCAGGGAACATAAACTCCTCAGTGCCGATCACCAGTATTCTTTTGCCAGATATATTATCAGCCATGTTTCCGGTTTTCTCCCGGATTTCTCTCCACAGATTCTCACATGCTTCTTCATATTTCCCGGAATCAATCAGTCTGCGGGCATCCATCCTGTTTTTAACATAAATCGTTGTATACTCTACGACCTTATCCAGACATTTATAATAAAATCCGTCTCCCTTAAATGTTTCTGCTCTGTCTCCGTAAGTACTGTGATCCGTTTTTACCAGATAATACAGAGAAATCCCCTGTCTCTTATAACGTTCCAGATTCTCCTCGCTCATTCCGTTTAACAGAGATGCTACTGAATATTTAAATTTTCCGTCATATTCCCTGTCAAGAATACTGATGATATTCCGAATTGTTTTTCCGGTAGTTACTTCATCCTCGATAAATATGATCCGATCCGTCTCCGCCGCTGCTCTGTCAATATCATCTTTTACCAGCTTCTGCTCTGTGGCATGGCTGTGTTCCTCGGAAAAAAACAGATAATTCACGCCGGGAATAACTTCTCTGGTGGTCTGAATATAATCTGCCCCCACAGTAATCGCTGCCTGAGCACCTATGGCAGTTGCTGTCTCCGCAAAGCCCACCAGCAAAAGTTTTTCATCTTTGTATTTCTCCCTGAAAGTATCTGCCAGAGCAGCAAATAAATCCAGTGCCTTTGATGGCACTACCGGAATATGCTTTCCCTGAAGCGGATCCACCACCAGATAGTTTCTCTTCGTATTATTTTCCCTTTTTGCAATCTTTACTAAATCCTTCTCAGTATATTCCATCTTTACTCCTTCTACTGATATGATCTGAAAAATCCCTGCAACTTGGTCAGAGCTTTCGTCAGTGCCTCTGTCTCCTCCACATTTAGGCCTTTAAGTACAGCCAGTACCATCTTCTCATGGAAATCTTTATGATGGTAATAAGCTTTCTTCCCCTGTTCTGTCAGGGAAATCAGCACAACCCTTCGGTCCTCCTGACTTCTCATACGCTGGATATATCCCTTCTTTACAAGATTATTCACAGCGATCGTCAATGTACCCACAGTCACATTCAGTTCTCTGGCTACTGTTGACATATTCTTCTGTTCCCGGATACCTACTGCATTAATAATGTGCATATCATTGACAGAAATATTCTTATATTCTCCCGTAATCAATGCCCGTTCTTCCAGGTCCAGAATCTCATTAAATAAATTGACCAGTACATCATTAATTGCCTCATAATGGTTCATCCGGTTACCTCCCTCTTTTTGCTTAAGCAATTCCATATAGCATTGCTGTAGCATGTTTGTACATTATGGTTATATTGCTACCTATTATACACTAAAATACTTTGTCTCACAAAGCATTTCTGGCAGGTTTTCAAAGAATTTCTCTCTTAATTCTTTCTTTGAACCATGAAATTTGTTATAATGAATAGATAGATTACAGTTCATACGCTCCTGTCTCATTTCCGTATGCAGTCTGCAATGAATTTGAGATACGGTACTGAGGACAGCAATACAGGCTGCAGATTGCTGTAACTGTTCAGCACTCTCACTGTTAAGAACTATTTTAGTTAAAGGGAATTTTCTATGAAAAAAAATAATATGCCACTTAATTTACGGGAGAGAATCAACTCCCGGATCAGTCTTCTGTGTTCTGTTATTGTTCTGGTTCTGCTCGTTCTGGTGATGCATCAGATGGATTACACCCTGATCCATAAACCGCAGAAAGAAGCAGCAGAAGCAGCGGCTCTCAAGGAACAGCAGGATAAGATCAAAGCTGAAACACCTGTCATCTCCACTGCAAGTGTAATTGCTGTTGGAGATAATCTTTATCACAGCAAGCTGTATGAATCCGGCGAAAATGACTCCGGCATATGGAATTATGACCATATCTACACTCATGTTCTGGACCAGATCCAGGCTGCAGACGTAGCATGATCGACCAGGAAACGGTTTTTGCTCCAAGCCACGATGCTGTCAGCACTTATCCTTCTTTTGCCACTCCCCAGGAAGTGGGAGATGCCATTATCAAAGCAGGGTTTGATGTAGTGGAATCCGCCACAAATCACGCCGATGATTATGGATATGACTATCTGAAAAGTACTCTGGATTTCTGGAGCACTAATTATCCGGATATTCCTGTACTTGGCATCCACGCCACCCAGGAAGATGCAGACACTGTCAAAGTAAAAGAAGTGAATGGTATTAAGATTGCTTTTCTTGACTATACATACGGCACCAATAATTCCGGTGCAGGCGAAGGATATGAGTACATGATCGATATCTTTGATAAGGATAAGATCACCACAATGATCCAGAAAGCCAAAGAAATCAGCGACTGCATCATCTTTGTGGCTCACTGGGGAACAGAAGATGAAACCATGCCAAATGAATACGAGAAACAATGGGCCGCTTTTCTGATGCAGCAGGGTGTTGATGTGATCATTGGCGGTCATCCGCATGTGCTTCAGCCTTACGGACAGCTTTCTGATGACCAGGGACACAATACCACCATATTCTACTCCCTCGGAAACTTCGTTTCCACCCAGCAGGAACTCCCGGAACTTCTGGAAGGAATGGCAAGTTTTACCATACAGAAATCAACTCTGAACGGCAAATCAACCATCCAGATCCTTCTCCGGAAGTGAAACCTATGGTCATGCATTATAATCACGATAACGGAGAATACGGACCATATATGCTGGATGATTATACAGAAGAACTTGCTTCTTCCCACAGTGTAAGAAATGTGATCGGTGATGAGTTTACTCTCGATAACCTGAAAGCTAAATTTAAGGAAATCATGTCCATGAATGTGAAGCCTTCCACAAATACAAACCTGCTGAACGTCAAGTTTGACTGGGAGGGCAACATGATCGACAAAACTACCGGAAATGTAGTGGAAGATACAGAATCCATCCACTCCTGGGAATATCAGGCAGACACATCAGACGGAACCGAAGACTCTTCCGACGACAGTGGTTATTGATGAATTCCCGATTTGTATACAAAAAAGATGCTGACTGTAATCAGTCGGCATCTTTTTTAATTACGCAGATATTCGCAATCCGCTTCGCTACCTGATTCGGTTAAATTCCCAGCAGTTTCTCTGCATTCTGTCTGGTCACATCAATGACCTCTTCTGCTGTAATTCCCTTCAGTTCTGCGATTGCCTGTGCTACATAAGGCAGATTTAATGACGAATTTCTCTTACCTCTGTTTGGCTCTGGAGACATATAGGGACAGTCTGTTTCCAGAACAAGCTGAGACAGGGGTGCATACTGAACCGTCTCTTTCAGTTTCTTTGCGTTCTTAAAAGTGACAACTCCGCCGATTCCCAGATACAGTCCCATTTTCAGATATTCTGCCGCAATCTCCCTGCTGTATGAAAAACAATGAATGATACCGCCATACATACCACCCTGCATATATTCTCTGACGATATTCAGAGTATCCTCGGCAGCTTCTCTGCTGTGGATCATAAACGGAAGCTTCTCTTCTCTGGCAATGTCAAGCTGGGCGCGAAACATTTTCTTCTGGATCTGATGTTCATCTTCTTCCTTATGCCAGTAATAGTCCAGCCCGATCTCACCGATTGCCACCATCTTGTCCATATGGGATAATCTGCGAATCTCATCCAGAGTCTCCTGTGTCATCTTATCTGCATCATCCGGATGGATTCCCACTGCTCCATATACAAAAGGATATTTCTCCATCAGCTTCACAGTATCCTGAAAACCGCCTACAGATGCACAGACATTCACAATCTTCTCAATCCCTCCATCGTACATAGACATAAGAAGCGCTTCCCTGTCTGTGTCAAAGGCCTCGTCATCATAGTGCGCATGTGTATCAATAATCATTTTTTCCAATCTCCTCATGTAATCTTAATTTATAGCACTCCCTGTAAACAACACACGTCAAGGATATCTGACGCAGGATTTCGCGCTCTGATAAGCCGGATCAATATACATTATTTATGAGGATTGCTATAATCCGGTTAAAAGATCTGTTACAAAATTACCAGCTCATCCCCCGGGTGGATCACACCTCCGTGGAGAACCTTCGTAAAAACTCCCTGTTTCGGCATAATGCACTCTCCCATTTTCTTAAAGATCGCACATCCGCTGTGGCATTCTTTTCCAATCTGTGTCAGCTCCAGGACTACATCATTGCACTGGAATTTCGTGCCGATCGGAAGTGTGGCAAAGTCGATTCCCTGAACCACAAGGTTCTCTCCGAATGCCCCGTCTTCTACCTCTGCACCTCTGGCGCGAAAATCTTCAATCTTGTCAAAAGAGAGCAGACTTACCTGACGGTGCCATTTGCCGGCATGGGCATCACCCTCGATTCCCCAATCCTCAATTACTTTAATCTCCGGAACACTTGTCTTCTGTATTCCCTTTCTTTCACTTGTACAAACCGCAATTACTTTTCCCATAAGATTATCCCTTTTACCTTCCTGTTTTAGTTTCAGATACTGTTTTCGTATCTGCTCTTCCGTTTATTGCCGTCAGCTTATCTTCTCTGCTTTGGCTCACCGATTTCTCTTTTCGTCAGTACATTCTGACGCTACTCTGCTTTCTTATCCCTGTTATCGCCATCAGTTATCTTGCGCAGTTCCCTGCTTCCCCTGTCATGATCTCAATGCCATGTCCAAGCGCATCAATAATATACTCCAGGCTCTCTTTTACAGCTTTCGGACTTCCCGGAAGATTGATGATCAGTGTTTTTTGCGGATACCTGCCGTAGAACGGCTGAGCATGGCGCGTTTCGTGATAGTCATGCTGTACGCACGCATTGCCTCCGGAATCCCCGGTACACGTCTGTCAATAATATCCTCCGTTGCCTCCGGTGTAATATCTCTGGGTGAAAAACCGGTTCCGCCTGTTGTCAGGATCAGTTCCGCTGTGCCGCTGTCTGCAATTTCCGCCATTCTCTCTGACAACATCTTTCTGTCATCCGGCAGAACATCTTCAGACACAACCTCATATCCATTCTTCTCAACAATCTCTCGGATCGCAGGTCCGCTTAAATCCTCACGTTCTCCGCGATATCCCGTATCACTGGATGTAATGATCGCTACTCTTTTCTATTTTAATCAAAACTCCCTGTCGCAGATAATTTTTTTCGTTATCTGCCATTCTGTATTTCCATTATACACATTTCTTTCATTTTACCCAACAAATATTTTGCAAATCGCAAAGTAATTTGTGGATATCAAAAATGAAAATCTCCACTCTTACCACCCGTCTTTTCAACCAGATGAATATTGGACATTACCATATGCTTGTCAATTGCCTTACACATATCATAAATCGTCAGAAGCGTCACCTGAACCCCTGTCAGTGCCTCCATTTCCACACCGGTCTTGCCTTCTGTTTTCACTGTACAGAAAGCGCGGATAATTCCGTTTATCTCATCCAGTTCATAGTCTACGGAACATTTCTGGATCGGAAGCGGATGGCACATGGGAATCAACTCAGAAGTCCTTTTCACTCCCATAATCCCCGCTACACGTGCTACTCCAAGCACATCTCCCTTTTTCACAGAACCCTCTTTCACAGCCTCCATGATTGCTTCTCCTACATGAATCTCACCTGTGGCAACTGCTGTTCTGTAAGTGATATTTTTCCCGGAAACGTCTACCATAACTGCGTTTCGTTCTCATCAAAATGATTAAAACCCTGTGACATGATCAAAATCCCCCTGTTTAAGTTTTTACAAAAAGCGAGGCTCTTATTGTACGGGAACATACAATAAAAGCCTCGCCTGTTCATCACGATACGGTTGGAGTCTTTACCCACCGAAATTGACGACATCATGAATACTCATGAGTCAGTCACTCCCCTTTATCTAAATATTAATATAGCTTTTGAGAGTGTATTTGTCAAGATAATATTCGTAAGTTTTCACACATTTTCGCTACCATTCGCTTTGTTCTCAGTAATACAAAGATCAGCAGATTTCTGCACCTGCAGGCATTTCCTTTTCCGGTACCATCAGGGAAAGGTTTCCGTCTGCATCTTCTGCGCAGAGGATCATTCCTTCACTGAGTACACCGGCAAGTTTGGCTGGTTTCAGGTTTGTGACTACCATAACCCTCTTACCTACCATTTCTTCTGCACTGTAGTGTGCTTTGATTCCGGATACGATCTGACGCACCTGGCTGCCGATCTGTACCTGTGAGCAGAGAAGTTTCTTTGATTTCTTTACTTCTTCACATTTGATGATCTTACCAACCTGGAACTGAAGCTTGCCGAAATCTTCAAATGTGATCTCCGGTTTTGCTTCGATATCAATTACGTCTTCTTTTTCTTCTTTTGCAGGTTCTTCTGCTTTCGGCGGATGAAGCTCTGCCACCTTTGCAAGTACCTCTTTCAGGTCAAGGCGGGCGAAAAGAATCTCCGGTTTTTCAGTTACTTTATTTCCTGACGGATAGAGGCCAAAGGTCTTAAGGTCTTCCAGTTCTCTGTCCTGTGCATTTAACTGGGCAAGGATTCTCTCTGTTGTTTCCGGCATAAAGGATTTCAGCAGAACCGCACCAATGCAGATTCCCTCAACCAGATTGTAGAGAACTGTTGCAAGACGGTCTTTTTTCTCTTCATCCTTAGCAAGAGCCCATGGCATTGTTTCGTCGATGTATTTGTTGCAGCGTTTGAAGATTGTGAATACTTCTGTCATTGCATCTGCCACGCGGAGTTTATCCATTTTTTCGTTTACTTTGGCAGGTACGGAGAGAATGAAGTTCTTCAGATCATCATCTACAGGTTCTGTAACGCCTTTGTTTTCTACCACACCGCCGAAATATTTGTTTGACATGGAAATGGTACGGTTTACAAGGTTTCCAAGGGTGTTAGCGAGTTCAGAATTGAGACGCTCTACCATCAGTTCCCATGTGATCACACCATCATTCTCGAATGGCATTTCATGAAGTACGAAGTAGCGGACTGCATCTACACCGAAGAAGTCTACCAGTCATCTGCATAGATTACGTTTCCTTTGGATTTACTCATCTTTCCATCACCCTGGAGAAGCCATGGATGTCCGAATACCTGTTTCGGAAGCGGCAGATCCAGTGACATCAGGAAAATCGGCCAGTAAATTGTATGGAAACGGATAATGTCTTTACCGATCAGATGCAGGTCTGCAGGCCAGAGTTTGTTAAACTGTTCTGTGCTTTCGCCATCGCAGTCGTAGCCGATTCCTGTAATATAGTTTGTAAGGCATCAAGCCATACATATACTACGTGTTTCGGATCAAAGTCTACCGGGATTCCCCACTTGAAGGAAGTTCTGGATACGCAAAGATCCTGAAGTCCCGGGAGAAGGAAGTTGTTCATCATCTCGTTTTTACGGGATTCCGGCTGGATGAAATCCGGATGTGTATTGATGTAGTCGATAAGTTTGTCAGCATATTTGCTCATTTTGAAGAAGTATGCTTCTTCTTTTGCAGGTACACATGGGCGGCCGCAGTCCGGACATTTGCCGTCTACAAGCTGAGATTCTGTAAAGAAAGATTCGCATGGTGTACAATACATTCCTTCGTAGTGTCCTTTGTAGATGTCGCCTTTTGCGTACATTTTTTTGAAGATTTTTTGACCTGTTTTCGTGGTCTTCATCTGTGGTACGGATGAATTTGTCGTAGGATGTGTTCATCAGATCCCAGATTCTTTTGATCTCACCGGATACGTTGTCTACGAATTCTTTTGGAGTGATTCCGGCTTCTTCGGCTTTTAATTCGATTTTCTGACCATGTTCGTCGGTTCCTGTCTGGAAGAATACGTCGTAGCCCTGCTGGCGTTTGTAGCGGGCGATGGCGTCGGCAAGGACGACTTCATAGGTGTTGCCGATATGGGGTTTGCCGGATGTGTAGGCGATGGCGGTGGTGATGTAGTATTTCTGTTTTTCCATGGGTTGTTGTCTCCTTTTTTGAATGTGGACGCTCCGGAAAATATAATTGTTTTCTGTGCGGTTTCGGGAGCTAGGAACTCTAAGTGTCTGAAAATCAGCTAAAACCATTCGAAAAAATATCAAACTCGCTTCGCTCAGACAGTGAGATTTTTTCGAATAACGCAGATTTCCAGGCACTAAGAGTTGCTACACTCCCTGCAAATGCACAGAAAACAATTATATTTTCCGAAGCTGGTGTTTAAAAATGGTAACAACTGCTCCTTATTTATGGAAGAAAAACATAAATTCTTCATGGTAGGAAGGAACTGGTGTTTGGGGAAATAATTCCTCTCTGTCGCAGTGTAATCCTGCCCGGAGGGCTTTTATGTTATAGGAACATTACAGAGTAATTTCCTATAACATAAAAAACGTCTCCTCAGATTATCTGAGAAGACGAGTATTACCCGTGTTACCACTTCTGTTCGTTTCCGGGCTCGCGCGGGGAAACCTTGAGAGGTACGTTGTGATACCTCTACGCTGTAACAGGCGTGCCTGTCGCTGCCTAAAGCTGTTGGCTCTCAGCAGTGCCTCTCGGAAGCCATCTTCAACCTGCTCCTTGCATATCCCTCTCAGCCTTTGAATCTGTGATATGTGATCCATGGGGATTTCTCTGTAATACGGTCTGCGGATCTACTCTCTTCTTCAATGAGTTTGTGTTATTTCGTGACAGCACTCCGCTCTGTAATCGTGGAACGCTGTTAGCTATAGGAAATAGTTATTTCCTGTTATAGGGAAAATATAGCACATTTTGGTGGATTTGTAAACCCACATCGTTATTGTTCACTCCGTTCTCAGTAACCAAACTATAACAATTCTATAAAATAATAATTTTATATCTTGACAATTTCAATCCAATATTGTATAGTATCAATATCAGTAATGATTATCGTTATTGAACAGATTATAACTGCAACTATCCTGAACAGTTATGATAAATCATTTGCGAGTAAACAGGGAAGGGAGGAATACCATGGCGACACTGAAATACAGCCGTCAGAGGGAATCGATCAAAGAGTTTCTAAGAACCAGAACAGATCATCCTACTGCCGATGTGGTATATGAGAATATGAAGCTCATCTATCCGAATATCAGCCTCGGTACGGTATATCGCAACTTATCTCTGCTGGCTGATCTGGGAGAGATTAAGAAGCTTTCCTCTTTCGCCGGAGCGGATCACTTTGACGGGCGGACCGAGAGGCACTGCCACTTCATGTGTATCAGATGTGAGCGGATCATCGACCTTGAGAGCGAGGGAATTCACCACATTATGGATCTTGCAGGTGAGAACTTCAAAGGAAAGATTACTGATTACAGTGCCAGATTCTTCGGCTGTGTGAGGACTGCCTGAAAGAGACAGAAGGCAACTCTGATAGTTCAAAGTAGTTTTGCTTACATCATTAGTGGCCAAATTGGGAATAACAACTAATGATAAAAAGTTGCAAAAAAGCTAAAAATTAAACTTGACTTTTTCAATCAAGTATGGTAATCTAAAGTCACAGAAAATAGTAATAATTACTATTATTAAAAATTACTTTTTCTGCCGCACAGACGGAAAGCAGTAAGAACTAAACGATGCTGAGATAATCAATTTATTTTCTGGCATCCCTAATAAATTCATTAAAAAGAAAAGGAGATTTTAATTATGACAAAATGGGTATGTAGTGTATGTGGTTATGTTTATGAAGGTGAGAAAGCTCCGGAAGCCTGTCCTGTATGTAAGGCACCGGCTGATAAATTCGTAAAGCAGGATGGCGAAATGTCATGGGCTGCTGAACACGTTGTAGGTGTTGCTCAGGGATCCAGCGAAGACATCATGGCTGATTTAAGAGCAAACTTCCAGGGTGAATGCTCTGAAGTTGGTATGTATCTTGCAATGGCAAGAGTTGCTCACAGAGAAGGATATCCGGAAATCGGTTTATACTATGAAAAAGCAGCTTATGAAGAAGCAGAACATGCTGCTAAATTCGCTGAATTATTAGGTGAAGTTGTAACAGACAGCACAAAGAAAAACCTTCAGATGCGTGTAGAAGCCGAGAACGGTGCTACAGCTGGTAAAACAGACCTCGCTAAACGTGCAAAAGCTGCTAACCTTGACGCTATCCATGATACAGTTCATGAAATGGCAAGAGATGAAGCAAGACATGGAAAAGCATTCGCTGGTCTTCTTAAGAGATACTTCGGAGAATAATTCTATCGGAAAATCGCATAAAATAAACCTTTTAAAGGGAGAACCTCAATGGTTCTCCCTTTTTATCCGTTCGTATTTTCATCATTGGAAGCTTAACTGGATTTCGCCTGAAGTCTGGCAACCTGATCTGTCAAAGCATTCATCTTAACCTCATTAATCATAATCCGGTTCATCCAGGTAGCCGACACATCCATCTTATTGATAAGATTCAGATGATTCTCTGCAAGGATAGAAATATTCCTATCCGTTATGTTCTCCAAATGCAGTCTGATATCTGCAAAGTTATTTCTGGTCTCTTCTTCAAAACACTTCTGACGCTCTTCCATTCGGTCCATCTGGCTTTCGAATTTATCCATTTGGCTTTCGAATCCATCCATTCGACTTTCGAATTTATCCATTCGCGTCCCAAATCCTCTGACCTCTGTCAAAACAGCTTCCAGTATTTGTCTGTCTGTCACCACTTTCACCTCCTCTGTAGCCCGTATCGTTCTTTTGTATGTGATTGATTATATCACATACATAAAAATATGTCTATAAAAATCTATAAACATTAGAGTGTATTTGGAAAATGCGTTACTGTTCACTCCGTTCACAGTAACACGCTTCGCGATGCACAGAATTTATGCTGATCGCATAATCGCGCGGTATGTCTCGGGTTTTCTGTGATCTTTGCTCACAAAAAACACCTCGCGGGATATTACCAGTGAACAGTAAGAAAATGCTCCCCACAAGATGTGCGTCACAATTTGTGGGAGATTTTATTTATTATTATCATTCATCTTCTCCTCAATCGCCGCACCAACCCTGTTATAAACAGTCACAGCATCCTGAATATGCGGAATCGTATTTCCATCTGCTCCTGAAGCACCTGCGGAAACAAAGATATATTCCCTGCCCTCAATCTCCGCAAAACTCACCAGACAGTGCCCTGCCTCACTGGTATAGCCGGTCTTGCCACCGAGGATTTTTCCACCTGTGACTGTCGGATCAGACAGATTTTTAAACATTGTACTGTAGTAAGTAATTCCATCCGGGTGGATATTTGTAACTCCGGTAGAATGTCTGGAGGTCTCCACAATCTCACGAAACGTATCATTCTTAATGCAATACTTCATCAAAACAGCAATATCCTTAACCGTACTGTAATGATCCGGGTTATGCAGTCCTGTAGAATCACAGAAATGAGTATTCTCCATTCCAAGCTTCCTTGCTTTCTTATTCATCAGCTCCGCAAAATCCGCCTCTGAACCACTGATCGTATCTGCCAGCGCAATACAGCACTCTGCCCCCGAAGGCAACATCGCACCATAGAGAAGATCAATCACCCGGACCTCTTCCCCCGGCTGAAAACCTGCCTGCGTAGCATCCTGCTCATACAATCCGGAGAACATCTCATCCGTCAGAGTAATCTTCTCATCCAGATCATCAAAATTCTCAATCCCCAATATCACAGTCATAATCTTCGTCATAGAAGCCGGATAAATCTGAGCCTCCCCGTTAATCTCACCCAGAATCTTACCTCCCCTGGCCTGCATCAGGATCGCATTCGGACTGTTGATACCACTGATATCCACTTCCTTCAGAACCGGCTGTTCAAACTGCTCAAACCACTCCTTCACGCCCTTATTCCATCCGATCATGATAACCAGCGCACAGATAATGATCACCTCAACAAACACACAAGCCACAATCCTGCCCCGATATCTCCATGCATAACTTCTTCCACCGCTCTTTTTCCGTCTCCTGCCAGCCACAATAACGCCTCCTGTCTGCCTCTATAACATTGCTCAGAAAAAATATATCTAACAAATCTCTAATTCATCCCCCTACTATAACACACCCTTACCAAATCCTGTAATCTTCCATTCCTGCACACCCATACATTGCATCTTTCTCCCTATATCCAATACCTTTCCGTTTTCCCCCGCCCGCGAAACCATTGTACAGCACAGGAAAATATTTGTTTTCTGATACATCTACAGGAGGTGTAGCAATACTTAGCTTCCGGGAATTTGCGTTATGCTGGAAAAATTCACTGTCTGAGCGAAGCGAGTTTGAATTTTTCGGCATGGTTTTAGCAATTTCCGGAAGCTTAGTATTCCTGTCTCCGCAGCCGTATCAGAAAACAAATATTTTCCTGTGCGTCCCCATACCCGCCACACCAAAAAGAAGCGCAAAAAGACCCCCGGAGAATCTCCCCGGGAGTCTTAAATTGCTAAAATCTATTATGCTAATTTCATCGGGTTGATCTTCACACCAGGTCCCATTGTCGGAGCAATAACAACGCTCTTTAAATACTGACCTTTCAGTGTGCTTGGTCTAGCCTTAACGATAGCATCGATCAGCGTCTGGAAGTTGTCGCTTAACTGTTCCTCTGTAAAGGATGCTTTACCAACCGGAACATGAATGATGTTGGTTTTATCAAGACGGTACTCAATCTTACCTGCTTTGATATCGTGAACTGCTTTAGTAACGTCCATTGTTACTGTACCAGCTTTCGGGTTTGGCATTAAACCTTTCGGTCCAAGTACACGACCAAGACGACCTACAACACCCATCATATCTGGAGTTGCAACAACAACGTCAAAGTCTAACCATCCTTCGTTCTGGATCTTCGGAATAAGGTCCTCAGCTCCTACGAATTCAGCACCTGCTGCTTTTGCTTCTTCAGCTTTAGCATCTTTAGCGAAGACTAAAACGCGAACTTTTTTACCAGTACCATGTGGCAGAACTACTGCACCACGGATCTGCTGGTCTGCATGACGTCCATCGCAGCCTGTACGGATATGAACTTCGATAGTTTCGTCAAATTTAGCAACTGCAGCTTTTTTAACTAAGCTGATAGCTTCTGCGGTATCATATAATGTAGCGCGGTCTACTGCTTTAGCAGCTTCCACGTATTTCTTTCCTCGTTTCATTTCTATACCTCCTGTGGTATTTGCGGGGAACGCCCTCCCACTTACTATTTAATATTAAAATTAATCAACTACTTCGATTCCCATACTTCTTGCAGTACCAGCGATCATGCTCATAGCTGCTTCGAGGGATGCTGCATTTAAGTCTTTCATCTTAAGTTCAGCGATTTCCTGAACCTGAGCTTTAGTAACCTTAGCAACTTTTGTCTTGTTCGGTACGCCGGAACCGGATTTGATCTTAGCAGCTTTCTTAAGAAGAACTGCAGCCGGCGGAGTTTTGGTTATGAAGCTGAAACTTCTGTCTGCATAAACAGTGATAACTACAGGAATGATTAAGTCTCCCTGATCTGCTGTTCTTGCATTGAACTCTTTTGTGAACTGAACGATATTTACACCGTGCTGTCCAAGAGCTGGACCTACAGGTGTGCTGGAGTTGCTTTACCAGCCGGAATCTGTAATTTGATATATCCTGTTACTTTCTTTGCCATTTTTCGGCACCTCCTATGTGGTATTGGCGGGGGTTTATGGTCCCTCCCACGATATTGTTACCTTTGCTTGTTACATCTGTTTGATTTCTGCGAAACTAATTTCTACCGGCGTTTCGCGGCCGAAAAGTTCAACATTGATCGTTGCTGTCTGTTTCTGCACATTAAGGGCAGTGATAACACCAACGGTATCTTTCCAGGCACCGCCTGTGACAACAACTGTATCACCCTCTGCGAAATCGACCTGAATTTCCTCTTTCTTGATACCAAGAGGAAGCATCTCTTCCTCGGTCAACGGTACCGGCTTGGACCCTGGTCCAACGAAGCCTGTCACACCTCTGGTGTTACGGACAACATACCATGTATCGTCATTCATAACCATGTTGAGAAGTACATAGCCAGGAAACATTTTCTTCTGAACCTGTTTCAGAGCCCCGTTTTTCAGCTCAGCCACTTCCTGCAGCGGAACACGAACTTCAAGGATCTGGTCTTCCAGGTGTCTGTTTTCGATGGTTTTTTCAATATCGACTTTTACTTTGTTCTCATACCCGGAATAAGTATGAACAACATACCATTTCGCTTCTGACATACAATCACCTTATCCTTATTTCATTAAAAGATTAATGCCTTCGAGAATAAATGAATCCATGACGCTGATCAGTACGCAAAGCACGATCGACACGCAAACTACCACGATAGTCTGCTTAATCAGTTCATTGCGGTCTGTCCAGACAATCTTCCTGAATTCTGACTGAAGTCCCTGAAACCAACTCTTCTTCTGGCTCTTGCCAGCAGATTTTTCATTTCCTTGCATAGCCTGACCTCACAATTCTCTGTGAGTAACTGTTTCGTCCAGTTACCTTGGATTACTTTGTTTCCTTATGCAGAGTGTGTTTGCGGCAGAACTTACAATATTTCTGAGTTTCCATTCTCTCAGGATGGTTCTTTTTCTCCTTAGTCATATTGTAGTTACGCTGCTTGCACTCGGTACATGCTAATGTAATCTTAACGCGCACAACTTCCACCTCCAGTGTTTTCATTTGCATGGTCATTTTCCTCATGCCGGACGATGTATCCGTCATCTTTTCGGGCATAAAAAAAGACCTAACTTCCATGTCGCTTGTCAAGTTTATCACACATGGCATGCCTAAGTCAAGTCTTTTCTTATTATTTATGCCTATATTTCATCGCATATTTTTTACAGGAAACGCAGCTATCCGACGCCGTATGGTATTTCTTCTGAAAATACCCATACCCTTTTCTTCTGTTGAACTTTATCAGAAGTAATCATATCCTCCATGGATATCTACAATACTCCCATTCATGTAGTTATTGGTAAGTATACTGTACGCCATATCTGCCACGTCTTTGATCTCACCGATCTGTGCAATGCGATCTTGCGGTTGATGCGTTCGTAGCTTTCCGGTGTGCGGTTCTCATGCCAGGGCGTCTGGATGAAACCGGGGGCAATGGCATTGACTGTGATGCCTTTTGGCTCAAATTCCTTTACCAGCGATTTGGTAAGGAAGTGGATGGCAGCCTTGGTCACGCCGTATACCAAAGAGGAGGAGTATGCCTGCTGCCCTGCATAGGAACCCATGAAGAGTACTCTTCCGCCTTCTGTCATAACAGGCATAAATTCTTTGATCATAAATACAGGTACAGACAGGTTGGTATTTACGATCTTATTCCATTCCTCGAAAGTGTAATCCTGAAATTTATCGTAAGTGCTGATTCCCGCATTGCTGATCAGCCAGTCTACATGTCCTGCTTTCTCTTTTACTTCTCCGACGAAATTCATCATATCGTCATAGGAAGACATGTCCGCTTTCAGAATAATAAGCTTCTCCTGGTCTTCCGGTTTCAGGCTGTCCCAGAATTCATTGGCTTTATATGCATTGTGAGCGTAAGTGGCAAAGATCAGATCATCTTCTGCTGAGTTTGCCAGTATCTTCTCCACAATACCGCGTCCGATTCCGGAGGTGCCGCCTGTGATCACTGTTACCTTGCTCATTTTGTATTCCCTCTTTTTATTCATCTATAATACAGACAGATCTGTTCTCTGTCATGCGGGAGTCTCCCCACTTCCATAAAACAGACTGCCTGCAAAAAAATTCCTTCTATATTATATATTCCACATTACCGAAATATATTCTTCACTCCTACAATTCCATCAGTCTGTCATAAACTTCCTTCGGTGCATATGGCTGCTGATTATGGATCGGTTCACCCAGACAGGTCTTGGGATATGCAAAAGTTCCATGCTCCAGCATAACTTCCAGAAGTTTCGGGCCTTCCCCTTCCAGAAATTCCGGTGCTTCTTCTCTGACTGCATCGCAGAGCATTCTCAGTGCGGGAATGCCGTAAGCCTTTGCCACCTCTGCGAAATTACAGGAAGCAAAACCGCAGCCGTCTGTGGTTCCTGCGAACAGACAGTCAAAATAATCTCTCTGCAGGTGACGGATCATGCCAAGTGCTTCATTATTCATAACCATGATCTTAACAGGAAGATTCTCTCTCTTCACCCACTCCAGTTCCTGGATATTCATTTGGAGTGCACCGTCTCCGCAGATGCAGCGTCGGTTTTCCGGTTGCATAATACGCTCCGATAGCTGCCGGAAGCCCGTAGCCCATAGCTCCATGTCCGCCGGAGAAGAGAAGTTTCTGTCCTTCATGATTCTTGAATGACTGGTAACTCCACACCATATGCTGTCCTACATCCACTGCGATCGCGGAGGTATCCTCCAGCATATCACTGAGGTCTGCGATCATACGGTTCGGATATCTTTCCGGCGTGGCATCATCAACTGCCTGAAGATTTTCCTTAATCTCTGTGCAGACATTCAGCCAGTCACTGATCCCCTCTGTATCCGGAGCTGCTGCTTTTGCAAGACAATCGATTACTGCACCTGTCTCTGCCTGCAGCTTCACTTCATTGATACCATTCTCATGGATATCTCTCTGAAGATTGTATGGATCAATATCTATACGTATGATCTTTGCACCTCTGGCAAATTCATGTACTTTGGTTCCGATCTGCCTGGTACACAGAGAAATGCCAAAGCAGAGAAGCAGATCGCTTTTTGCATTGGCGATCATATTTGCATAACGGTGTCCATAGGCACCGCCGATGCACCCGAAATTCAGCGGATGGTCGTATCCCAGAACTGATTTCGCCAGAACGCTGGTGATGATCGGAATCTGTCTCTTCTGTGCAAAGCGGATCAGTTTCTGCTGGCTGAAGCTGCTGTCCACGCCATGGCCCAGCATGATCACCGGACGTTTTGCCTGTTCCAGTGCTTCCAGAATCGTATCTGCCGCCTGCTGTGCTGCAGCTGCATCTGTATGTTTGTCCTCAAAAGTCATGTCATAGACCGGATTCTCCACTTCACTTCTCTGGATATTCATGGGAAGATCGATGAGCACCGGTCCTCTGCGTCCTGTGGTTGCAATATGGTATGCTTTATTTAATTCCTCCACAATGTCCTCAGGGTTTCGTATCTGAACAGCATATTTGGTGATCGGTTTCGCCATTGCCACAATATCTGTCTCCTGAAATCCCTGCTGACGCAGCCCCTTGATTCCTGAATACTCATAAGTGTTCAGCTGTCCTGTGAGAAAGATCACAGGCAGGGAATCATAATAGGCATCTGCCACACCACTCAGAAGATTGATGGCTCCAGGTCCGCTGGTAGCATAGGCGCAGGCACATTCTTCCTTCGCCTGTGCATATCCGCAGGCTGCGAAAGCTGCTCCCTGTTCATTGTAACTGGAATGATTCTCTGTCTCCGGATTTCTTTCAATGGAATCTACCAGATGTGCGATCATCGTTCCCTGGTATCCAAAGAAATGACGGATTCCTTTTTTCTGTAAAAACGTAACAATATAATCTGAAAGCTTCATTTTCCTCCCGTCAGATCAGCGTGCCGATCTTACTTCTCTGTACTGTCTTTCCTGTTTTCTCCAGTACGTCTACATAGATGTCAAAAATCTCTTCGTCCTCTGCAAAGAGTTCATTCTTCTGCAGACTCTTCTGCATCATCTTGAAATAGGGACGAAATACCCTCTCAAGTGTCATATAATCTTCATTCTTATACAAGTTCTTAATGTAGTCTTTCTGCTTCTCATAGGAAACACTCAGATTCATGCGCTCCCCACAGAACTCTACATAATCCCAGCATTCGTTGAAGTAGTCTTTGTGCCGCCTGCTTCTGGCAAGTTTGCGGGCATTTTTCATTCGCTCTTTACAGTATTTCTCAAAGTTTCCGGATTCTTTCCAGAACTGTGTATAGCTTACCCTCGCACTGACCACCAGCGCAATGGGTGTCACATAGCGGGGTTCCTTTGCATCTTTATAATTCTTTCCATAGCTTATGGTAAGATACTCTGCGGTTTTTGCCGGAACCTGGAGTTCTGCACCTTCCAGAGTGACACGTTTACTCTCCGCAAAAATTTCTGCAGGGAAAATGGTAGTCTGTTTTCTTCTTTTGAGGATATATTTATTTGCTCCGGGCTGCTGGCAGGATCTGACAAGCCTGTCATACAAATGTGCAGCCTGTCCCTGGCGCCCGGTTATCATGCACTGCAGCCGCATAATTGTACGGTTCACCCTGCTCCTGAAATTTCTATCTGCATAGTTGATATGACAGAGCTCTGTCCATGCATTCTCATCTCTGGATAATCTGCGTTCTGCTTTTACAGAAGCTGCCGGCGTTCTAAGCGGAAAAATACTGACTCCTATTCCCGGGAATGCGTAGTCTCTGGTGTTGTCCAGATTCAGGCACAGAGTATCTGTATTGGTGTATCTCAGATAAAATCCTGAGAACCATTTGTGGCTCTTCATGGATTCCAGTGCTCTCTTTTCCCTTGGATCTTCATCCACAGCCAGACGGAACCGTTCCATATCCGCTGTTTTCATCAGCACTACTCCAAACATTGGATTCTGTGGGAAAGGATGCCCTTCCACTGCGCAGAGTGTCAGTCGTGGAGAGAGGTAATATTCTATTTTATTCCGGCGGCATATTTCATCGATTTCCTGTAATAATGATAAAATCACCTTTTGTTTTTTGTTCAACTCTTTACTCCATTTCTATTGATGTCACTTAACAGTTACAGTCTGCACGATCTTCTTAATATCTTCAATACTTTCATATTTATCAAGCCATTTATCAAGCACAACTGTAATATCCGTCTTCTTTCCAAAGCTTTTCGCCTGTCTGCTGCCATCGTTCAGATCATTGATAAAAATACGGTACAGCTCTGTTCTTACATAAGAAGGCATCTCATATTCCAGTGCTTTCTTATAATTTGCAAAAGCCTCCCTGGTCTGTCCCTGTTTCATCCTGACATCACCCACCAGCTTATAAGCGCAGGCTTTCTCTTCTCTGCGAAACTGACGGTTTCGTACCTGTTCTGCAAGCCACTCCAGTTCGCTCTCCTCACCTGTACAGATGATCTGGGTGCGCAGTTCTGCAAGCTCATTGGAATACCCCAGCCGCTTCCATGCTCTTGTAAGAGCTTTCCTGTACATCTTATGTTCTTCTGAAACTTTAACCTGTATATCCGCCGGCGCTTTAACTTCTTCAGTTTCTGCTGACGGATCTGATACTTTTTTATTCACATCATCAGCCGATGTTTCATCTGATGTTCTATCTGATTTTATCTGTTTTCTGCTTTTTCCCGAATTTTTCTCCACACTGACTGGCGTGATCATCTGTGTGCCGATCACAGCCGGATTTCACCGATTTCTTTCTCTATCTCGCTCTGCTACGTGCACACACTGTTTTTGCCATGATATAATGCTCCCTGGATATCATCATCCTCAGGTATCAGACGACTCCACAGCTCCATCAATGCGAGAGCCTCCTTCTTGTTGTGGTTTGCAATAAGCTCTTCACAGCTTTTCAGGATTTCAGATTTGTATCCTCTGAAGAATCTGTCCATCTCCATCCATACAATTCCGTTAGTTGTCTTATTCTTTACCTGAAGATAAAGCTCTGCCGCTTTCTGCATCTCGCCATCCATCCAGAGGATATCTGCCTTATATTTCAGGAAATAACCATCCTCAGGAAACATCTTAAGAGCTTTATCAAGAAAACGTTCTGCTTCGATCCGGTTCTCTCCCGCATCCTCCATCAGGAACCTGCACTTAAATTTCATAAATCCCGGATGTCCCGGATATTTCTTCAGAAGCTCATTGACGATCTGTTCTGCCTCCTTTATCCGATGGAATTCATAATGATCCGCAGCTTTCCTGAAAAACTCAATATCTTCTTTCAGTCCCTCCATCTCAGGACTCAGATGGTCAAGCTGCTGACGGACCTGCATCATCCGATATGCCTTTGACACACGTTCTGTATAAAACAGAGTAAGCATTGCCGCATAGAATACATCGTCAGGTATCTCCACAAGTGTTGGATGATAAAAAGCATAAATGTTGGTATAGTCTTCTCTTCCGATAAAGTCAGCACTAAGCTGATTCTTATAATAAGAGCCAAAAAGTGCACTCAGCTTACGGAAAGATCTGCTTTCCACCAGCTCACTGATCTTAAGTCCTGATTCATCAATCGCTCTCTGCAGGTCCAGTGCAACAGCGCGGGCTTTCATTGCAAGCCCATCCTGGCGGACCTTATGGCTTTTTTTCGCAATGCGCATATTGTAGAACTTTCGGAACACACTGTCCCAGCGCAATCTTTCCTTATTGATCTTCGGCATGTATTCTTCACGTAGCTCCTGATAAGGAAGATCATCTACACACACTGCTACATGACCCTCCCTCTTATCATGAGGAGGCATGTATGACCACTCGTCTCCATAATGCCAGATCAGATAGTCACTGCACTTATTTGGGATCATTGCCTTTTTTCCCTCAAAGATGCCCTCCTTTACAGGGAACATCATATCCTTATCAAAAAGAAACGGACAGCCGCCCCAGCGCATGGCATAACGGTCACATTCCTCTTCTTTATAAGAGAACATGATCTTCTCAAGCTTTGCCAGTGTTTCTTTTTTTACCAAGAAAAATATAAGAAAGAAGATACTTCAGATACATGGATGCAGGTATCTCCCAGCGGTCGCTGTAGCCTACAGAAATATTGATAAGATCTGAGTAGATCATCATGTGTGTTCTATATTTCTCGTATTCTTTGTCGTCAGCCGGAACAGGATCCAGTGTAAGAATGTCTATGATTTCTCCGCCGCAGTCCTTCCCGATAATCTGGCTCTTATGGATGGCACAGGTATTGGTGGATGCGTAGCGCGGAAATGAATTTGTATAGTTTCTGTCCACCTCCGAACACTGTATCTCTCTGTCAGGCGGGAGTTCTGTTTTGCATATCTCTATGAATTTCTCCCAGTCCGAACGTGGCATATAAAGGTCTACATCATCATCCCAGGGAACAAATCCCTCATGTCTGAGAGCTCCGATCAGGGAGCCTCCTGCCAGCACGTATCTGAGGTTATGTTCTCTGCAGATTTCATCAACCTCCCTGAAAAGCTTCAGGAGGTATTTCTGTTTCTCCGTCATGAATTGTCCTTTCTGTTGATTGTTTCCAAAATTTCTATTATTCTTACCGACTCATCATAGAAAAGCCGGGTACATTCTGTCCGTTTGTCTCTGATCATGATCATCAGCTCCTGCAGCAGATAGCGGAAACCATTTCCCTCGAAGTTAAAGCTGTACCTTTTCAGAAATTCTTTTCCTGAAATATTGGCTTCAAAGTATCCGGTGTTCCACCAGTCATTAGGGATAGTTACCCTGCCGTTGCTTCCGATGATCACAAGTTCATTCTCAATGTCAACCGTTGTTCCGATCTCAATAGTCGCCAGTGCACCGGCGTATTTCATGGAAATCATATCATATACAAAACGGCCTTCCTGATTGCGGACCGCATTGGTGTTGATATCCTGGCATTTTTTTCCCAGTCAGTTTCAGTACTGCGCAGATAGCTGTGCAGACTGTCTCATTAAAAGTCCTGCCGCCCTCGAAATCATCCTGGGAGATTGCACATTTGACACTTACCAGATCTCCCACCAGGTTACTGTGTACCAGCCATACCAGCTGATTAAACGCCCGCAGGTAGACCAGTGTGGTCCGTTCAATGAGAACCACATTGTTCTCCCTTGCCACCTGAAACAGGTAGCGCAGTTTCTCTGAGGAAAGTGTCATGGGCGAATCACTGATCACATATTTTCCTTTTTTCAGCGCTCGCTCGATATATTCTGCTCTCCGGTTCAGCGATGTCTTGATATAAACAATATCTACATCTGCCAGAAATTCATCATAGCTGCTCCAGCAGGAACCTAACTCATATTTATCACAGAATCTCTGTGCAGTCTCGTGATTCTCGCTGAATACACGTTCCACATGAACTCCGCTGACATATTTGGATTCCTCCACAAAATCATTATCCCGGATATCATCCGTCACGATTCCCATATTAAAGATAACACCTTCACTGCGAAGCTTTGTACTGGAAATATTCTTGGTCCTTTCCAGATAAACTACATCACAGTAGTTCTTAAGGTAATCGAATTTCCCTCTCCAGTCAGATCCTACCACCAGAACATCAATATCATACTTAATAATGTCATTGACCTTCTGTCCCTGATATTCTTCAATGATGATCTCATCTGCCAGCCCCGTCCTTCGCACATTCTCGATTCTCTTAATGAGGCTGTCCCGCACATTGAGTTTGCCCCGCTCAATGTCAAAGCTCTCACTTGTGACACCTACGATCAGATAATCACCAAGTGCTTTTGCTCTTTTGATAATATTGTAGTGGCCTTTATGAAAAAGATCAAAAGTGCCATATGTGATTACTCTCTTCATTCTTTCGTCATAACTCCCCTGAAAAAAATATTCTTATTTTGCCGAACAGTTTTCCTGCTCCATACGTTACTGTTCACTCCGTTCACAGTAACGTAGCCAAAATTCATTCCAGATTGCCTG
>ENA-OQMZ01000082-OQMZ01000082.1-human-gut-metagenome-genome-assembly--contig:-NODE-82-length-36392-cov-8.590128_pt1 | contig 36392 bp, 31 predicted proteins | sample MGYA00242621_ERZ504862 | MGnify/ENA primary metagenome ERZ504862 (study PRJEB26092, sample SAMD00036393) | human gut metagenome | host: Homo sapiens | study: EMG produced TPA metagenomics assembly of...
AGCACTTTGCCGCTCAGGTCGTCGACGCGGCCGCACTGCCGTTCCGGTCTGTTTCGATGAGCCAGATCGCTGGCGATGCGTGCCGCGGTAAGCGGATGGTCACCGGTATCATGACGGTGCGGATGCCGGCGCGATGCGCTTCGGCGACGGAATCGCGCACTTCGGTACGCGGCGGATCGATGATGCGACCATGCGACCCAGATCAAGTCGCTTTCCAGCACATCGCTTTGGTCGGCGATGTCGGCGACGTGACCGGCGGCGTTGATGCGCACGCCCGGCACTGCGGCGAGCGACGCGGTGCCGAGTGGCCGGTACGCCTGGCCCAGCGTACGATACGCTTCGGCGGACAGGCGTTCCACGGCGGCGAGGATCTGCTGGCGATCGCCTTGCGTCATCGGTCGTACGGCACCGTTGACCGCGATGCGGCTGCAGTAGCCGAGCAGTACATCGGGGGCACCTTTGGCGAAGACGGTGAGACGCCCGGCATCGGCGTTGTCCTGCGCGACGACGGCCATGCGTTTGCGGTCGGAGGTGAATGGAATCTCGCCGATGCGCGTGTAGTTGGCGTATTTGCGATCGGCCTTCACCTTACGTGCGGCGACGATAAGCGACACTTCGGTCGGGTCGCCGACGGCTTCCCACGTTATGTCGGAAGCAGCGGAACCATCGCCGGCACCTGTGTTTTCGCGCAGTTCGCCGTCGTTGGCCAGCGCGCCCACTGCGAGCGTGGCGACGGCTTCAAGCTGTGCCGCTTCCTGCGCGAGCGACGGGGTGGATGTAAGCCCGGCATCGGAAATCGCAATCATTCTGCCTTCTGGCGCATAGCCGGTGCCGGTCAGCTGCACCTCACCGCTCGGCGTGACCACGCGTTCCACCGTCATCTCGTTGCGGGTGAGCGTGCCGGTTTTGTCGGAGCAGATCACGACGCGGAACCGAGCGTTTCCACGGAATGCAGTTTCTTGACGATCGCATGATGTTCGGCCATGCGGCGCACGCCGAGCGCGAGCACGACTGTCAGAATCGCGGCGAGCCCTTCCGGCACGGCCGCGACGGCCAGCGAAACGGATAGCAGCAGCGAATCGATTACGTCGTGGATGTCGTTGAAGCCTTCGGTCAGCGCAAGCGCCACCAGCACGACCGTCGCGATAATGCACACCGCGATGCCGAGAATCTTGGAAACGTAGTTCATTTCCTTCTGCAGCGGACTGTCATCATCATCCGTGGCCTGCAGAAGGTCCGCGATTTTACCGACCTGCGTGCGCATGCCGGTGCTCGTCACGATTGCGCGGCCGGTGCCTTGCGTCACGGACGTGCCGTTGAACACCATATTGGCGCGATCACCCAAGGCCTTGGCTTCGGCAAGTGTGTCGACGTTTTTGCCGACCGGTACGCTTTCACCGGTCAGGCTCGCTTCCGCCACGCGCAGGCTGGCGGCGGCGAGCAGACGTCCGTCGGCGGGAATGGAGTCGCCTTCACCGAGCACGACCATGTCTCCCGGCACCACGTCGACGGTGTTGATGCGTGCGATTTTGCCGTCGCGCAGCACGTTGGTTTGCGGCGCGGTCATTTGGGAGAGCGCTTCGACGGCTTCTTCCGCTTTCGATTCCTGAATGTAGCCGAGTACCGCGTTGACGATAAGGATAAGCACAATGACGATGGCGTCGAACGGCAGTATTTCGCCGCCTTCCGCGCCTGGCGCAGCGTTGGCTTTTTCGATGAACCATGCGATGAGCGAGATGCCGGTGGCAGCGAGCAGCAGGTAGACGAGGGGGTCTTTGAACTGCGCCAGGAACTTCTTCCATTTTGGCACGGGTGGTGCGGATGCGAGCTCGTTCGGCCCGTATTGCGCGAGTCGGCGTTCAGCTTCGGCTTGGCTCAGACCGGTGTTCGGATCGACGCCGAGCGATGCGGCCACGGCTTGCGCGTCGGCAAGCGACGGGTCGATTTGTGGCGGCTGCTGGTTTTGCTGATCCTGCCGAATCTGCGTGCGATCGCCCGTAGCGGAATCGCCGTCAAAATTGGCATGGGACTGGATGGACTGATCTTTCTTGCGATCATCCATGGTGATCTCCTTGGGAGCGCCGCGGAGTAGTCAGCTCTCCCCCGTCTTACGTATGCCTCGAATCGCGGAAATCGAAAATCCGCGGAATCGCAAGCATTTTGCAAAGGCGAGGCAACGCTGCGCGGTTGTGGGCACCGGGCGGACGCCATCGGCGCATCCTGTTATTATCGCACATCCTCGGCGTGTGAAAAATGGACATGTGGCGGAACGATGCATGGCACGCGACGGGTGCACGATACCATGAAGTGTGATATATTATCGGTAGTTAGTAAAATTCATTACTAAACGGTCGTGCAACATCGCACGGCGCAACCGCAACGATGCAGTGACATCAAGTAATACAGGGGGATGCAAGATGGCAGATACAGCCGAACTCGCAATCGTACATGCAACCACGGCAAGTGCAAGCTGGCTCACCGATCCGACGGTGTTCGCAGCGAACCGCAAGCCGGCACATTCCAGCCACCGATATGTCATCGGCGAGACGAGCGAGCCGAAGCAGAGCCTCGACGGCGAATGGAAGGTTCGTATCGAACAAGCGCGCAACGTGGACGTGGAAAGCGCTCCGTTCGCGGCCGTCGATTTCGAGGATGGCGATTTCGGCGCGATCGAGGTGCCGGGCCACTTGCAGATGGCCGGCTATCTCAAGAACAAGTACGTCAACATCCAATATCCGTGGGACGGTCACGAGGATCCGCAGGCGCCAAATATTCCGGAAAACAACCATGTGGCAATCTACCGCCGTCGATTCGCGCTCGACGCGCAGCTTGCGCACACGCTGGAAAACGACGGCACGGTCAGCCTCACCTTCCACGGTGCCGCCACCGCGATCTACGTATGGCTTGACGGCACGTTCGTGGGTTACGGCGAGGACGGATTCACGCCGAGCGAATTCGATGTGACGGAAGCGCTGCGAAACGGCAATGGCAACGCCGCCGATTCCCCCGAAGCCGAGCATACGCTCACCGTCGCCTGCTACGAATATTCGAGCGCCTCTTGGCTGGAAGACCAGGATTTCTGGCGACTGCACGGCCTGTTCCGCACCGTCGAGCTCGCCGCCCAGCCGCATACGCACGTCGAAACCGTGCAGCTTGAAGCCGACTACACCGCAGCCGACACCGCCGGTATGGCCGACACCGCCGAACTCAACGCGGCACTCACCTTGCGCAACCCCGCCGACGCGATGACTATCGAAAGCACGCTGCGCGACGGCGACGGAAATGTCGTATGGGAATCAACGCAGCCTGCAACGGCGAAATCGCCCTTAATTCCGGCAAAATGACGAACATCGCGCCGTGGAGCGCGGAATCGCCGACGCTGTACACGCTGACCGTACGCGTCGTCGGACATGACGGCGCCATCATCGAAACCGTGACGCAGAAGATCGGCTTCCGCACATTCCGCATCGAAAACGGCATTATGACGCTCAATGGCAAGCGCATCGTGTTCAAGGGCGCGGACCGCCACGAATTCGACGCGAAGCGCGGGCGTGCGATCACCCGCGAGGACATGCTTTCCGACGTGATTTTCTGCAAGCGGCACAACATCAACGCCATCCGCACCTCCCACTACCCCAACCAGGAGTATTGGTACGACCTGTGCGACGAGTACGGTCTGTATCTGATCGACGAGACGAATATGGAGACGCACGGCACGTGGGTGGCAAACAATGTCGAGCGTCCTGAAGACGGCATCCCCGGCAGCCGCCCCGAATGGGAGGGCGCGTGCGTGGACCGCATCAACAGCATGATGCGCCGCGATTACAACCATCCGAGCGTGCTGATCTGGTCGCTTGGCAACGAGTCGAGCGCGGGCGAGGTTTTTCGTGCGATGTATCGCCACGCGCACACGATTGATCCGAATCGTCCGGTACATTACGAGGGTTCCGTGCACATGCGCGAATTCGAGGATGTGACGGACATCGAAAGCCGTATGTACGCGCATGCTGACGAAATCGAACGCTATCTGAACGACGGCAGCCCGGCACATACGGACGGTCCAAAGAAGCCGTACATTTCCTGCGAATACATGCACGCAATGGGCAATTCGTGCGGCAATATGGACGAATACACGGCGTTGGAACGCTACCCGATGTACCAGGGCGGTTTCATTTGGGATTTCATCGACCAGGCAATCGAGACCAAGCTGCCCGACGGCACGACACGCATGTGCTACGGCGGCGATTTCGGCGATCGTCCAAGCGATTACGAATTCTCCGGCGACGGCCTGCTGTTCGCAGACCGCACCCCCTCGCCGAAAGCGCAGGAAGTCAAGCAGCTGTATGCGAACGTGAAAATTGCGGTTTCGGTCGATGAAGCGCGTATTACGAACGACAATCTGTTCGTGTCTACGGGCGATTATCGCTTCGTGCTGCGGATTTTGGCCGACGGCAAGCCGGTATGGTCGACTACGCGCCGTTTCGACGTGGCCGCCGGCGAGAGCGCTTCATTCGAAGTCGATTGGCCGGTTGATGACTACCGCAGCAACGCCGAAGAGCTGGTTTTAGAGGTATCGCAGCAGCTTGGCAACGCTTGCGATTGGGCACCGGCCGGCTACGAGCTGGCGTTCGGCCAGTGCGTGGTGGCGAGGTGCGAAGACCACTGCAGATGCCGTGACGCGGCCGGAGCTCCGGCCGACGGCACCGTCACCCTTGGCCGCTGGAACGCCGGCGTGCGCGGACAGGGTCGTGAAGCACTGTTCTCCCGCACACAAGGGGGTATGGTTTCATATACGTTCGGCGAGCGCGAATTCGTGCTGCGCCGCCCGTCGATCACCACGTTCCGTCCGCTGACGGACAACGATCGCGGTGCTGGACACGCTTTCGAACGTGCCGCGTGGGCGGTCGCAGGAAAGTATGCGCGTTGCGTCGACTGCGCGATCGCAAATCGTGGAGAAAATGCCGTGGAAGCCACGTATACGTACGAATTGGCGATTCCGCAGCGCACGAAAGTGACGGTCCGTTACGTTGCCGACACGGCCGGCCTCGTTTCGCTCGACGTCGAGTATCCAGGCGAGAAGAACGGCGATCTGCCAACGATTCCGGCGTTCGGTATCGAATGGGCGCTGCCGGTGGAATATGCGAACCTGCGATTCTACGGCGCCGGTCCGGAAGAGACGTACGCGACCGCAGGCACGCGAAGCTGGTGTATGGAGCACGACGGCTGGCGATGATTGCGCGCCGTACCTGCTGCCGCAGGAAACCGGCAATCATGAGGATGTGCGTTGGGCGGAGATCACGGACGATTCCGGCCACGGTGTGCGCGTGAAGCGCGGTGCCGGCGCAAAGCCGTTCGCGATGAGCCTACTGCCGTATTCGAGCACGATGCTGGAAGAGGCGCTGCATCAGGATGAGCTGCCGAAGCCGCGTCACATGTTCCTGCGTCTGCTGGCCGCGCAAATGGGCGTCGGCGGCGACGATTCGTGGATGTCGCCGGTGCATGAGCAGTACCAGCTGCCCGCCGACCAGCCGCTCAGCCTCAACGTTCAGCTCAAGCTGTTCTAAGCTAAGCCAGCTTCAGCCTCAAGCATAACCGCCGATTCGCGGCATAATTCCGGCCGACTTGCCAATAGGCAGGCCGGCCGATTCTGTTGATGGCTGAAAACAGGCAGGGTGCCTAAAATGAAAGCACGTCTTTGAAGCAAACAACGCCTCAAAGCATGTTTTTCTGAAGGAGGGCATCATGAGCTATCCAAATATGAATCCCGGCAATCCCAACGACCCCAGTCAACCACCGCAGCCGGGATACGGCGCCTATGCACCGAGCCAGCAAGCGCAGCAATCGCAACAGCAGGACGGTCCACAAAGCGGCGGACCAGATGCCGAGCAGACCCCTCGCTATTCCGGCAATCCATATGGCAACCCGTACGGCAATCCGTATGGATATCCGTACGGTAATCCGTATGGTTACGACCCGAATAGCCATAGCAACGACAGTGGCGAGTGGGAGCCGGTAAGCCCGTTCAAGTTGGTGGAATCGTGGCTGCCGCAACGCGCGAAGAATGCCATTCGCGGTGTGTACGGCGTGCTCGGCGTGATGGCGATTGTGCTCGGCATTGCGCTACTCATCTGGCCGGGGGTGACGCTGAAGATCGCCGCGGTTGCGTTGGGCGCGTATTTCGTGATTTCCGGGGTGATCCGTATCGTCACCGCAATTGTGGAGCTCGGTCTGCCGGGAGGCTGGCGCGTGCTTGACATTCTGGTCGGCCTGTTGCTGACAGTCGGTGGCGTGGTCATGCTGAAGAATGCGACCCTGTCCGGCGCCATGCTGGCAGTGCTCGTCACTATGGTGGTGGGCCTCGGCTGGATGATGGAAGGCGTGATGGCGCTGGTTGAGTCGTGGCATATGCCAAGTTCCGCATGGGCTGTGATTTACGCGCTGATTTCGATTGTGGCCGGCTGCATCATGCTGTTCAGCCCGCTGGCCTCCACCGGTTGGCTGATTCTGTTTGGCGGATGCGCGTTGGTTGCACTTGGCATTGTGGCGATCGTCCGCGCGTTCACGTTTGGCAAGGTCGGCAAGTCCGGCAAGAAGCGCTAACTACGCGTAGTTCTCCCGTATAGGCGATAAACATACGGGAGAACGCGACGTGCCGTACGATTGACATGATTTTATAGTCGCGCTATGCTAAGTGAAACGTTTCGACGAAACGATTCGATAAATAGCGGATAGAACGGCACAAGAGGGAGGCGAGACGCATGGCAGGCATCAAAGACGTGGCCCGCGAAGCGGGAGTTTCCGCCAGCACCGTCTCCTATGTACTATCCGGCAAGCGTTCAATCTCTGCGAAAACCACCGACAAAGTCATGGCCGCCGTAGAGAAGCTCGGTTACGCTCCGGACGCCAGCGCCCGTAAGATGCGCGGCATGCGCAACCAGATCATCGCGTTGAGCGCCCCGATTCGAGGCGACATCAACCAGGCCAGGTACAACGCCTACTTCCTGCGCACCGCATGGGCCGCAAGGAATGCAGGGTATGACGTGATGTTGCTGACCGATCTGGATGCAGTGAAGGATATCCGCCGCGTGACGCAAAGCAATCTTGCGGATGGCATCGTGCTGCTCGACGTGGAGCAGGATGACGAGCGCGCCGCTCAATCCGGCACTTTTTCCAAGCCGTGCGTGGCTATCGGCTATCCGTCGTCGCACGCCGGCTGCGCCTGCGTGGACATCGATTTCGCGCTGATGGGCCGCAAGGCCGTCGACTTCCTGTACGAGAAGGGACACCGCACCGTCGTGTTCCTGCGCAACAACGAATCCGACTACAACCGCCATTCCGGTTACGTCGTCATCTTCCGCGAAAGCCTGCTGGCGCACGCGAAGGAGCTCGGCATGACGGTCATCGAATCCGAGCATTACGAAGCGGACAGCTTCGACGCGCAGCACTTCGTCAGCACCGTCTTCGCGCACCCCGACCGCCCGAACGCCATCATCAACCAGGCGAACGCAAGCGTCCTCAGCCAGGTGCTGATGGCGTTGCACGACGCGGACATGTCGATTCCGCAGGACGTTTCGGTCCTGTCGTGCGGCACGTATTTCGAAGGCGAGCAACGCGCTTCCCCATCACCGAAATGCCGGTCATGCCGGAGGAGCTGTGCGCCGAAGCCATGAACCTGTTGGTCTCCGCCATCGAGGAGCACACCGACATCAAAGGTTCCGTGGAACTCATCGAACCCGCGCTGAAGCGACGCGGATCCGTTGCGGAAGCGGGGTCCGGCGGAACAATATAGATTTTCCTGCGATTACCGGAAGGCAGAGCGGCCGGACGGAATCGCAAAGCAACATAATTTCATACGGATAATCGAAACGTTTCAATGACGATATAACGGCCTCCGAAGAAACCGAACAAACGAACAAGCCGGGCGAAATCCGGCGAATCCAAACGGACCGCGGAATCGCACGCACGTCATCGAAACGTTTCAATACAACCAGATGTGAGCCGTGCCGCAGGGCGCGCCTCAAGAAGGAAACAAGGAGAATAGCAATGAACATCAAACGAGGACTGGCCACGCTGGCCATCGCAGCACTGTCGCTGACCTCCCTCGCCGCATGTGGTAGCGATACCGCACAGGACGAGGAAAAGCCGGACAGCCTGTCGTTCTGGTATTACGAAGAGGACGACGCAGGCCAGACTCAGGCTTGGCGTCGCGCGGCCAAGGCCTTCGAAAAAGAGACCGGCGTCAAGATCAACTTCGAGCGCAAGTCCTTCACCCAGATCGCGCAGAACGGCAGCCAATTCCTGAACTCCGACGAAGCGCCAGACCTCATGGAATCCAACCGCGGCAACGGCTCCGCCGGCGTGCTCTCCACCATGGGCCTGCTCACCGACCTCGGCGACTATGTTAAGCAGTACGGCTGGGACAAGAAGGTGACCGGCGCAAACGCAGCAGTCGCCAAGTACGACGAGAACGGCATCATGGACGGCGATACCTGGTACGGTATGACCAGCTACGCTGAATTCCAGCGCGTCTACTACAACAAGGACCTGTTCGCCAAGTACAACATCAAGATTCCGACCACCTACGACGAGTTCGTGGACGCCTGCCAGAAGTTCGTGGACGCCGGCGTGACCCCGATTGCAGCCGACGCGCAGGAATACGGCGTGATGTGGCTGTGGTGGCAGCTCGTTTCCAAGAATGCCGACTCCAAGTTCATCGACAACTGGCAGCTGTACAGGGGTGACGTCGACTGGAATTCCAAAGTGCTGACCAGCTCCGTCAAGACCATCAACGAGTGGCTTGACAAGGGCTTCATCTCCCGCAACGCCACTGGCATGAAGGCCGAGGACACCACGCAGGCCTTCATCAAGGGCGAATATCCGATCTACCAGACTGGTACTTGGAACCAGGGCCGTTTCGTCAAGCAGATCAAGTCGTTCGATTGGGACGCGGCCGTCATGCCGGAATCCAACTACGCAGTCGGCTGCGCAGGCAACCTGCTGGTGATTCCTGAGAAGTCGCACCACAAGGATCTGTCCGCCAAGTTCATCGACTACGTCCTCTCCGATGATGTGCAGAACTTCCTCGGCAACGCAGGCGGCATTCCGGTAGCGGCAGACACCAGCAAGATCACCGACGCGAAGAGCAAGGCCATGATCGAGGAATACGATTCCTACGCCAAGGACGGCAAGCTCAGCTACTACCCGGATTACGCGGCCTCCAACCTCACCGACGCGGTTCCAGCGGAGTTCCAGGAGCTGGTCAACGGCACCAAGAAGCCGGCAGACGTGCTCAAGAACATCCACGAGAAGTACGACACCGGCGTCGAGGACATGGGCGTCAAGAACAACTAAAAACAACCGATCCTTCCTTTCCATTCCAACTCCAATAATGGTGCGGCCCGCCTTCGGGCGGACCGCACCAACCCTTTCCCCCCCCATACATTCCGCACGTCGCATCGCGCCAAATCGTGCGTCATCACAGAACAATCCATCGGAAATCCCTCGGATCATCAATATTTCAAAGGACTTGCAATGTCTCAAAAGACCAAGCACGAAGCCTCCATGTCGAGACTTCCCGGCAACCGCTCCGCGAAATTCGTTCCATACCTCATCCCCGGCCTCATCGGTCTGTTCGCGGTAGTTGTTGTTCCGTTCATCTGGAACATCTACCTGAGCTTCACCCGCTGGCGTGGCGTCGGTCCCGTCAAGTGGGTCGGCCTGAAAAACTGGAAACGCCTGTTCTCCGATTCGACGTTCTGGATTTCCTTCGCTAACTCGTTCTGGATCATCGTGGCTATCGTGGTCATCCCTACCATCCTCGGCCTGTTCATCTCGTCTCTGCTCACCGACGTGATCCAAAAGAAGTTCGGCGGCAAAACCGCTTCCTTCCTGCGCGCGCTGTTCTATTTGCCGCAGCTGCTTCCGGTGGCCGTCGCCGCAATCATCATGGGCTGGATCTTCCGTCCGGAGGACGGTGCCGTCAACGCACTGCTCGCCAAGATCGGCTTGGGTGCATTGCAGCACAACTGGCTGGGCAGCCCTGACAGCGCACTGCCGATCCTCATGTTCATCCTGGTGTGGATCCAGCTCGGCTACCCGATCGTCATCTTCATGTCGGGCCTGCAGCGCGTCGATCCGGAACTCTACGAGGCCGCAGGTCTTGACGGCGCCAACTGGTGGCAGAAGTTCCGCGTGGTCACCCTGCCGTCCATCATCCCTGAACTGCTGGTGGTCATCCTCACCGCAACCATCGGCGCACTGAAGACCTTCGCTCCGGTCTACCTGCTCACCAAGGGCGGTCCGGGCACCTCCACCACGGTTCCGTCGTACTACTCCTACAACCAGTTCTTCCAGGTGCAGCAGGTGGGCTACGGTGCCGCAATCTCCACAGCGCTGACTGTGGTAATCATCGTCTTCTCCATCGTGTTCACCCTCGTGCAGAAGCACGTCGAGAAGGAACTCGTCTGAGAGAAAACCCGAAAAACAATCGCAAGAACATACTAAAAATCCGAAAAGCAAAGGTGCCATCATGACTTATTCCATGTCCACGGCCGCCGCGCGCAAGGCCTCGAAGAAAACGCAGCACGTGCGTTCCGCAGGTGACTGGATCACCCTGATCCTGCTCGTCGCCGGAGCTCTGCTCGTCCTGTTCCCGCTGCTCGTCCTGACCGTCAACGCGTTCAAGACCTCCGCCGATTACAACGCCACCGGCCCGCTCTCCCTGCCGAAGCACTTCACCATGGAGGGCATCATCTCCTTCTGGACTACCACCAACTTCCCGCTGAAGTTCTGGAACAGCTTCATCATCTCCCTAGTGGTGGCTGTCGCGGCGGTCGTGCTGTCGGTGCTCAACTCCTTCGCGCTCGGCATCGGCAAGGTCAAGGGCAACACCTGGATCGTGCTCGGCATCATGCTCGCCAACATGATGCCGCAGGAAGCGCTGCTCTACCCGCTGTACACCATGTTCAAGCAGGTCGGTCTGTACAACACCAAACTCGCGATCATCATCATCTTCACCATCATCCAAAGCGCCTACGGCACCTATCTGCTGTCCTCCGTATACGGCACGTTCCCGCAGGCCATCCTTGAGCCGCGGCCATCGACGGCGCATCCCGCTGGCAAATCCTGCGCAAGGTGGTGCTGCCAATCTCTTGGCCGACCATCAGCGTGCTGTTTGTGTTCTTCTTCGTGTGGACGTGGAACGAATACATGATCCCAATGGCGTTCCTCATGGGAGATAATGTGCAGACCATTCCGCTGGCACTCGCCACCCTGCAGGGCCAGCGCACGATGGAAGCAACCACGTTGGCTTCGGCATCACTGCTGAGCATCATCCCGACCATCATCTTCTTCATCATCTTCCAGCGCAAGCTGTCGCAGGGTATCACCGCCGGTGCAGTGAAGTAACGCGACCCAACAACGCTGGGGTGTTGTGAAATAACGCAAAAATAGATACAACCGGCCGCGGCGGCTTTCAGCACCGTGGCCGGCATTATCGACGCGCCCACCGCAAGGGGGATCTACGATAGTCGGCAGTGGTAGGCGGCGCACCCATTTCCGCGTTTCCCAAGCTGTTTAACAAAGGAGAGAACAATGAATACTATGGCGACTTCCGGTTTCGGCAACGGTGCCCTCGATTCGCTAGCAATCGCGACGGACCACGGCCGTACACGTTGCGTCAACGCCGAAAACCCGACCGGCGGCAAGGGCACTGCAGCCACCGCCGCCAGCGCGCTCGGCCCGTCACGTAAGGGCAGCCCTTGCATCCAGACGATCAAGGCGGGCGATTCGGTCACGCTGATGGACGTCGATGGCCCGGGCGTGATTCGCCACATTTGGATGACGGTCACCGACCGCACTTCCCCGACCGGTCCGAACGTACTGCGCAATCTCATCCTCGAATTCTATTGGGATGGCGAGGAGACGCCGTCCGTGCAGTGCCCGATCGGCGATTTCTTCTGCTGCGGTCACGCACAGGCCTGCCGTATCAATTCCATCCCGATCATGGTGGTGCCAAATCGAGGTTTCAACTGCTATTTCGCCATGCCGTTCGAGCACGCGCGCATTGTGCTGCGCAACGATCACAACGAGGACGTGCCGGCCTTCTTCTACCAAATCGACTACACGGAATACGACGCGCTGCCAGCCGATGCGATGCGCTTCCATGCGCAGTGGCGCCGCGAACGCGTCACCGAAATTGCCCGTGACTACACGATTCTCGACAATGTGCACGGCCATGGCGCGTACATCGGCACCTACCTTGCGCTGACCGCACTGGAAAGCCGCTGGTGGGGCGAAGGCGAAGTCAAAATGTACATCGACGGCGATGAACAGTACCCGACGTGGTGCAGCACCGGAGCGGAAGACTACTTCGGCGGCGCGTGGAGTTTCGCCGACTTCGACGAGCATGGCCGCATGCGCGAGAACACGTTCACCGGACCGTACCTAGGATTCCCGTTCTATTCGCAGCGTCTTGCCGCGCACCGCGAAAGCGACTACTGGGATGTGGCCACACCCGTCATGCGCGGCCTGTACCGCTGGCACATTCCGGATCCGATTTATTTCGATTCTGACCTGCGCGTCACCTGGCAGCAGATCGGCACCGAGGAAGCCGGCAATTTCGAGCGGCAGGATGACGTCGCGTCGGTGGCATACTGGTACCAGCTTGAACCGCACACGCCGTTCGATCCAATCGGTGACCGTCACTTCCGTCAGCCCCGCTGATTTACGATTATTCCGCTGATTTACGCCGATATCGCCGTATCGTGCGTTGACATGGGAATGGATATGTTCCGTCTCGTGTCAGCGTACGATACGGCGATTGTGTTGTTATGCGGGCACAGTAATCACATTTTCTTCAAGATAACCCGATGATTTTACAATAGAAATGACGATTGCGGCATGCCAGACGCATACCGACGTGCGTATAGTAAAGGCACAACAGAAAAACAACAGAAGAACGAAGAACAAGAAAAACAACACAATAGCGACGCACCGCACGATGTAGAGAAGAAAAAAGAAGCAAGAAACCAGGCGGTCGTCCGAAAGGAAACATCATGAAGAACAACGACACTTTCAACCAGATCCTCAACTCCAACCTCGCTTCCATCGATCCGGGCTTCGGCCAGTTCGCACTTGCCAAGCTTCCGCTGATCTGATGAAGAAGGTCCTCAACAAGTAAGACCTTCAAGCAGGAAGGCAAGCCGAACCGCGTCAGGCCATCTCTTTGAAACAGACCGCGTGAGGCAAGGCACCGCCGCAGCGAACGCTGCGGCACCGATTCTCTTCTTTCCGATTTTTTAAATCGCATAGCGGGAGGCCGCGATTCCAACCGAATCGCGGCTCCCGCTTTTTCATACGCGCACATGCACCCCTGTCTTGCCGGCAATGTCCATTATTTGTGCCACACAATCACGCCAATACATCGCTTTCCGTCAACTTCGCACGAACTTAACAGCAACTTACCAGCGAACTTAACAGATGCGAAGTTGCCGTTAAGTTATGTTAAGTTGTCTGGCAAGTTCGGTGGCGTATCTACCGCACGCCACCTGCGCAGCGCAACCGCTACAGTTCCTCCATCGCAAGATTGCGGGCTGCGGCGCGTTCGCGGGGGCCGCGCGTCACGTAGAAGCCGATCGCCACAATTACGAACATCACCGTGCAGCAGGTCCACAGCACGTGACTGCCGAACGCGTTCAAAATCCAGCCTCCGACAAGCGGCGAAAACGCGTTGGATAGCGACCACACCAGGTTGTACAAGCCTGATACGTGCCGCGTACATCCTTCGGCGCGATATTCGCCACCGTCGTAGCGGCAATCGGGAATGTGCCAAGCTCGCCGAGCGTCCACAGCACGGTCGCAATCGCGAACGTCACCCACGAATCGGCGCCGATTTGGAACGCATAGCCAACCGCGGTAATGGACATGCCCAGCACCAGCACACGGGTGTTGCTCATCCGCTGGAACAGCGCGATCGCAGGAATCTGCAGCAAACACAGAATGCCTCCGTTGATGGTCAGCAGGCTGGAATATTCGTCCGTACCAAGCCCAATCTGCGTCATCGAAATCGGAAGTCCGCTGACGATCTGGTAATACGCCAGCGTGTACAGGAACATCAGCACCACCATCGACATGAGCGCTTTGTCGGTGCAGGCACGACGATAGCTGCGCCAAATGGAGAATTTCGATTGCTGCGATTGAGCCGTTTGCGCAGTGCCAGAACGTTCCACAGGTTGTTCCACGGAACGTTCCACGGAGCGTTTCACAGACCGTCCGACACCGTGCACGCCCAGCCCGGCCTCTTTGAAGAATGCCATCATCAGCAACGTAGCGAATACCAACACAGCCGCTTCCGCATAGAACATCAGCGAATAGGAGATTTTGACAAGCTGGTTGGCGATAATCGGACCGATTGCGAAACCGAAATTCGCGGCCCATGTTTGCAGCGAATACGCGCGCTTTTGCTTGCGGAACGGCACCACATCGGAAACGTAGGCCGCGACCGCGGGCGTGGCATGGAGGAAATCGCGCCGTAAATCAGCAGCGCAATCGCCATAATCCATGGATTGCCGATAAACGCCAGCAACACCAGCATCACGGCGGAACCGAGGTTGCCGATGACGATCATCGCCGGCCGGCCGAACCGATCGGACAGCGCACCCCCGTACAGGCAGCCGAAAATGCCGCCGAAGCCATACATGGAGACGATCGTGCCGGCAACGCCCGCACTCACGTGCATGTCGGACACGAGATACATGGAAAGAAACGAGGTGACGAAACGGCCCATCCACAAAATAAGCAGCGTGACCCACAGGCCCCAGAACATGATGGGCAGTCCGAAAAACTCTCTCTTCTTTTCCATTCTTTTCATCATACTTGGCCGACCGCCTGCAGCCAAGCCGCTTTTCTGAAGCGCTTTTCCCGAGGCACTTTTCCCGGGGTGCTGGGACAATAGACGGTTATGGGAGCAATGAAAAAAGGACCGACCAAGGGGTCGGGCGGAAAGCATCGTAACGCGCTGAAGGCAAGGGGCCGACCCCCAAGGCCGAAGATCGCGTATATCACAAGGCTTACAAGGCGAAGAAGGCGGCGGATCGCCGCAAGATGGCCGATCCACGACTGGCCGCACGCCGTCGAGCGGCGAAGTTCACGTCGGAATCCGACGATCTGGTCATCGGTCGTAACGCGGTGCTTGAGGCGCTGCGTTGTGGCGTGCCGGCAACCACGCTGTATGTGGCGGCACGTATCGAGCATGACGATCGCACGCGCGAAATCGTGCGTCTCGCCGGCATCCACGGACTGCATCTGCTGGAAGCCGACAGGCTTGAAATGGACCGTATCGCACGCTCGTCGAACCATCAGGCGTGGTGCTGAAAGCCCAGCCATTCCAGTATTCCTCGCTGGCGGAACTTGTGGATCGTGCGGACAAGAAGGCGCGCGCCATGGAAGCAGCCGATTCGGAAAGCGCGCGCATCGCGGCACGTCCGCTGTTCATCGCGCTCGACGGCGTCACCGATCCGCAGAACCTCGGCGCGGTCATCCGTTCCGCGGCCGCATTCGGCGCGAACGGCGTGATTCTGCCGGAACGTCGTTCCGCTTCGGTCACCGCCGCCGCATGGAAGGTGTCCGCGGGCGCCGCAGCGCATATGCCGGTGGCTCGCGTGGTGAACCTGACCAAGGCGATCGAAAGCCTGAAGGAACGCGGCTACTACAGCGTCGGTCTTGACGGCGGCGGCGACGCGCTCGTCGGCGAAACCGGCTTCGAAACCGATCCGCTGGTGGTTGTGCTCGGCTCGGAAGGCAACGGCCTGAGCCGTCTGGTACGCGAGGCGTGCGATTCGATCGCCGGCATTCCGATGTCGAATATGGTCGAGTCGCTGAACGCGTCCGTCGCGGCCGGCATCACGTTGTATGCCGTGGCACGCGCCCGTCGCGAGGCCGCAGCAGCCAAGTAATCGTTTATTACGATATTTATGAAAAAGCTCAAGCCTTATGGCTTGAGCTTTTTCATATGCCATTAACGGCTAATGGCTCCACACCGCAGCGTCCGGATCATCGTCCGGGTTGTAGCCGTCCTCGTCGGTGCCGTAAGTGTATTCGTCATCGATCACGCCGGAATCGGCCTCGGCGTTCAGCGCGTCGACATCCTTCGAATCGAGCTTGTACTGCGGCAGCACGTTCTCCACATAGCTCTTCACGGCTTCGGTCATGGACACGTCGTGGCCGGCCTTCTCCGCAAGGAACCAACGATGGTCGAGTACCTCATGGAAGAACTGCGCCGGCTCGATCTGGGAGCGGTATTCGCGCGGAATCATGCGCACGGTCGGCTCGAACACCTCGCGCATCCAGTCGGTGGCCACGATTTCGAGATCCTCGCCATCACGCCACGTGGAGGTGCGGTAGGCGTCCAGATCGTTGAGCAGACGGCGGGCCTGGTTCTCCTGCACGTCAAGACCGGTCAGTCGCAGCAGCTTGCGGTTGGCGTAGCCGGCGTCCACCACGCGCGGACGCACCAGCACGCGCTTGCCGTCCTCGGCGGTCTTCATTTCCAGCTCGTCCACGTCGAAGCCCAGTTCGTTGAGCTTATTGACGCGCTTTTCGATCTTCCACATCTCGTCCGGGCTGAACTTGTCGGTGTCGGTCAGCGCGCTCCACAGCGAATGGTAGCGGTCCACCAGGCGGTTTCCGATTTCGATTTCGTCCACGTTGCTCGGCAGCAATGCGCCGGAAGACAGATCCATCAGTTCGCCGATGATGTTCGTACGGGCCAAATCCACATCGTATTCACGCTGGCCTTCGGTGAGGTTCACCTGCAGATCGCCGGTTTCGGCGTCCACCAGGAACGCGGAGAAAGCGTCGGCGTCACGCAGGAACAGCACGTTAGACAGGGACACATCGCCCCAATAGAAGCCGGCCAGGTGCAGACGCACCATCAGCACGGCAAGCGCGTCGATGAGTCGTTCGGCGGTGTCGGGACGCAGGTTGCGGGCGAACAGCGCGCGGTACGGCAGCGAGAATTTCAGATGCTTGGTGACCAGGATGGCTTCCAGCGGCTCACCTTGCGCATTATGGCGGCCGGTGACCACGGCGATCGGCTGCACGGTAGGCAGTTCCAGCTTCTGCAGTCGGCGCAGCAGCTCGTATTCGCGTTCCGCCACGTTGCGTGTGATTTCCTTCATGGCGTAGACTTCGTCGCCACGTGCACGAAACGCACCACGTGCCTGGAGATGCCTCGCGGCAGGTTGACCAGCAGGTCCTCAGGCCATGTTGCCAGCGGCTTCTCCCACGGCAGCGTGAACATCTTCGGATTCGAACTCGCGGCGGTGATCTTCAACGCCTGCGGCTCCGGGCTCTGCGCTGCGGGGTCCTCGGCCTTCACGGAAGTGGCCTTAAGCACACGGGGATCCATCTGTGGCAATTCATGTGATTCCATAGCTCTTCAATTTACCCGCTGACCTACCCACGGCAGGCGGCAAAGGGACTACGAGTGTCACGATGAGAACAGCGGGAAAAGAAAAGCCCCGCACCAACGCGGGGCTTTTCCAACGAGACAATAAGAGAGGAAAGAGAATGTCTCGTTTAATGGTTGACGGACGTTTGCACATCCGCCAAGTATTGGTTCAACCACCCGCCAAGCGTTCCATAAGGAACGCCCGACGGTTGGTTACTCGTTATCGTCTCAGTTCAGACGCAGCTCGGTGGACGGAGCGAACAGGTGCATCTTGGACGGGTCGATCTTGATCTTGACGGTATCGCCGACCTTCGGAAGAGCACGCGGGTTCACGCGGATCGTGGTGAGCTTGTTCTGATCGGACATCATGGTGGACGCCTCAGCAGCGGAGCCATCGGTGATGATGTTGCCGTAGATGTAGCCGTCGGAGCCAGATCCTCAACGTTCATGACCTTGAGGGAGAAGGCGTTGGCTCATCCGGGGCAGCCAAGGAGGCGTCTTCCGGACGGAAGCCGACCACAATCTGGCCGTTGTCTTCGGCGGTGAGCTTGTTGACGGCCTCAGTCGGCAGATCCACGGTGTCCTCGCCGATCTTTGCCTTGCCGTTGACCACCGGGTGGGTGTTGATGTTCATCGACGGGGAGCCGATGAAGCCAGCGACGAAGACGTTGGCCGGACGATCGTACAGCTCAGTCGGAGCGCCGACCTGCTGCAGAATGCCGAGCTTGATGACGGCGATACGATCACCCATGGTCAGAGCTTCGGTCTGATCGTGGGTCACGTACAGGGTGGTGACACCCAGCTGACGCTGCAGAGCGGCGATCTGGGTACGGGTCTGCACACGGAGCTTGGCGTCGAGGTTGGACAGCGGCTCATCCATGAGGAAGACCTTCGGCTCACGGACGATTGCACGGCCCATGGCCACGCGCTGACGCTGACCACCAGACAGAGCCTTCGGCTTACGATCGAGGTACTCGGTCAGGTCGAGGATCTCAGCGGCCTTCTCGACGCGCTTGCGGATCTCTTCCTTCGGGGTGCCGGCGATCTTCAGGGCGAAGCCCATGTTGTCGGCGACGGTCATGTGCGGATACAGAGCGTAGTTCTGGAACACCATTGCGATGTCGCGGTCCTTCGGCTGCATCGTGGTGACGTCCTTGCCACCGATGAGGATGCGGCCCTTGTTGACCTCTTCGAGGCCTGCGAGCATACGCAGGGTCGTAGACTTACCGCAACCAGACGGGCCGACCAGCACCAGGAATTCGCCATCCTTGATGTCGAGGTTCAGATCATCCACAGACGGCTTGTCATTGCCGGTAGATACGAGTAACATGGTCGAATACGACTTCTGCATGATTTGTCATCCTTTCAGAGGCAGGTACGTGCCTCACGATCCGTTGTAAAGGGATTTTTGTTCGGTGCCCATCCTCGCGGCTTACTACTTTGACAAAGCCACAATTCAAAGCGTTTACTTATTTGGTTTGGCGAAGATCTCTTCGTTGAGCCACGACCTACTATACACAACCTCCCTGACTCGTCAACGCGTGTCGAACACAGTTTTTGTCTAATTTCCACATAAATAGGGGGACAAAAGCCCTCAAATCCATCCCTATCTACTAGAGTTTTCGGGTGGAAACTATCGCAATTCACGAGAAAACGCACAACGAGCACACAGGAAGTGTGAGGAAAGCCACACAAAAGCCACATGGGAATGTACAGTTAGTCGTGGCGACGAGACAGGGAGGTCGATCGTGCGCACCATACGAATCGGAGTCGTGGAGGACGATCCCGCAAGCTGCCAGCTGGTACTGGACTACCTCAATCGTTATCAAAAGGGAAACGGCGAACAATTCACCGTTTCCGTATTCGACGACGGCGCGCGAATCGTGGAAAAATACAGCCCCGTCTACGACATTCTGCTGCTCGATATCGAAATGAAGGAAATGGACGGCATGGAAGCCGCCCGTCGCATCCGCGAGCGCGACGACAAGGTGGTGATCATCTTCATCACGGCCGCGCCGCAATACGCCATCAGCGGATATGAGGTGCGCGCGCTGTCGTACCTGCTCAAGCCGCTGCCGTGGTTCGCGTTCTCGCAGGAGCTGAAGAAATCGATCGACATGGTGCGGCGCAATGACGACGATTCGATGCTTATTGACACCGGCAAAGGACAGATGCGCCTGAATCTGGCGGATATTCTGTATTTGGAGTCGATTCGGCACACCATCGTCATCCATACGCTTGACGGCAAGCTGTCCATCAACGGCACACTCAAGGACATGGAAGCCAAGCTTGCCGACTACCATTTCTTCCGCTCGAACTCCTGTTATCTGGTCAATCTCAAGCATGTGACGGGCGTGGCGGATCAGGATTGCATCATGTCGAACGGCGAGCAGCTGCGCGTGAGCCGGCCGCGCAAGAAAGCGTTTCTGACAGCGCTGACCGATTACATGGGCGGCGGCAGATGATCGGGGCGATCGCAGGCATCGCATATATCGCAAATATCGTGAATATCGCAGATGCCACAAATGCCGCACATATCGCGCACGTGTTGGCGGCGTCGGTACCGTCGACGGTGCCGGTCACCCACATCTTGCCCGACATCCCCCGTTCGTATACCGCCATCTGCGAATGGGCTGCGTGCATGGTGTACATCGCGGTGCTGTACCGACGTGTGCCGTTGCGTCGTTCCATCATCGTCAGCGCGGTCGGTCTACCCGCGATCGTCGCCGTGCAGTATTTCGACGGCAGTATGCCGATCTGGTTTTGGATCGTCGGCATGCTGCTCGCCTTCGGCTGCATGTACCTGACGATTCTGTTCGGTGCCGGCACCGGCAAGCGCGAAGGGCTGTACATCACGGCACGCGCGTTCGTGCTGGCGGAACTGGTGGCGTCGCTGCATTGGCAGATCGTCGCGTTCATCGGCACACATGACGCTCAAGCCACTTCATACGGTGTGCAGGCCATCGTCATGCTCATCGTCATCTACGCGCTGTGTTTCGGCCTGGCATGGCTGGTGGAACGCGGCAATTTCAGCCAAACCACACCCACGCTACCGACCGCCTCCGCGGCAACCGCGACGGTGGCCATCACCATCGTCACCTTCGCCATGAGCAATCTGAGCTTCGTTTCGACCAATACGCCATTCTCCGGTTCGATGGGCCAGGAAATCTTCTATATCCGCACACTGGTGGATTTCTGCGGATTCGCGATTCTATACGCGCAACAGGAGCAGGCTCGGCGCATTGAAGCGAGCGCGGAAATCGCGTCAATCAACGCGCAGCTGGACAGCCAACATCAGGAGTACCTGCAGTCGAAGGAGAACATCGAATCGCTTGGTCGGCTTGCGCACGATCTGAAGCATCAGATCGCGGCATTGCGTGCCGAGGTCGATCCGGAGCATGCGGCCGCCGGCTTCGAACAGTTGGAGAAGTCGGTGCAGCGCTACAGCGCGCAGCAGCATACCGGCAATCCCGTGCTCGACGTCATCTTGACCACGAAGGAACGCACTTGCGCCGATCGCGGCATCAGTTTCACCGCCGTGGCGGATGGGTCGCTCTTGTCCAACATGTCGTCGATGGATATCGCATCGCTGTTCGGCAATGCGCTCGACAATGCGATCGAAGCCACGTCGAAGCTGGCCGATCCGGAACAACGGCTCATCAAACTGGCGTTGTTCGAGCAGAATTCCTTCACCGTGGTCCGTGTCGAGAATTATTACGATTCGCGGCTGAAGAAAGATGCCGAAGGCAATCTGCGCACCACGAAGCGCGACGATCAGCATCGGCATGGCTTCGGTGTGAAGTCGATTCGGCACATCGCGCAGCAGTACGGCGGCGAGGTGACGATCCGCACCGACGACCACTGGTTCGTGCTCACCGTGCTGCTTCCCCGCCAGACCGGCCTGATGGCCATGTGAGGATGGCGTCCATGTGAGGATTGCGAGACGGCAATGCGAAGCTAACGATCTGCAGCTTTCGCCCGCGGTAGATGCCAAGCGGCAAGCGGCTTGGCCAGACGGGAGGCGGTGAACGCGCTGACGGCCACCGCAAGGCCGATCGGCACGAACAGGTTGATCGGAGCGTCAGCCAACTCCATCACCAGGCAAATCGCCATCAACGGCGCCTGCTGCGAGGCGGCGAGCAGCGCGCATGCACCCAGCAGCGCATACATGCCGATCGAATTCGTGTGGAACACCTGCATCCAAAGAATGCCCAGAATCGCGCCTCCGGAAGCGCCCAATGCGATGCCCGGCTGCAGCACGCCACCGGAAGCGCCGGAACGAATCGTCAGCAACGTGACGATCGCCTTGGCCACAAAAGACAGCAGCAGCACCGGGATGACGGCCAGATCGGCCTTCGAGGAGAAACTCAGCTGCGCGGTGGCGCGGCCATTGCCCATCACCTGCGGCACGACAATCGCCACAACGCCCGTCAGCAGGCCGGCGAGCGGCATCATCCACAGAATGCCCGCTCCGGATGGCTTGTTTTTCTCCGCCCACTGGGAGCCGCGGCGGAACAGCGCGCCGGCGGCGCCAAGCATCAGTCCGGCAACCAGTGCGAACACCATGTAGTCGGGGGTAAACAGGCTGTCCGCCTCGCCAATCAAATAGAACGTGTGCGTGCCCTTGACCAGGCTCGCCACCCATGAGGCGAGCGCCGAGCATGCGAACGCGAGCGTGACCGTCTCGAGTGTCACGTCGGCGAGCAGGATCTCCACCGCGAAGAACGTGCCGGCAAGCGGCGCGTTGTAGACGCCCGCGAGACCGGCCGCGGCGGTAATGGCCACCAGCATACGCGTGTCTTTCACGTCGAGACGCACCCAGCGGGCGAATCGTTGGCCGAACATCGCGCCAAGCTCGCGCGGAGCCACCTCGCGGCCGATCGACATGCCGGTACCGACGATAAAAATCTGCAGCAGCACATGTACGATGGTCTGCCAGACCGGCATCAGCGCACCACCGACGGCTTTCTTGACGGATGGCACTGTTGTGGTACGCGTGCGCAGCAGCCACCAGATCACGGCCGCGATGGCGGCACCGACCGTCACGGAGATCGCACGACGGATGGCGGGCACGTTGAACGGACCGGATTCATGCGCATTCTCGATGTAGCCGAGCGCGAAATGCTCGACTTGGTACAGCATGAGCGTGAGCAGGCCCGCGGCCGCACCAATCGCGATGCCGACGATGGTCACCGCAGCAATCAACGCCGGAATTCTGCCGATTTTCGGCTGCTGTTCCGCCTCGTCCTGCGATTGATCCGACACCATTGCCTCTCTCACGTTGTGTGTACCTCGTCTCCAGTCCGTCTCGTCATACGTGTTACCGCATCACCATCGTTCCACCGACGGCGGATTTATTCGCCAACATCCCCCACCAGAACATGAATTCCAATGTCAGTCACACAACTTGCGTCTGCATAGTGAACGGCCGATCAGGCTCGTCGTCCTCGGCAACAAGGCCGGCCACATCCGCCAAACACCATAAGGCGTACAGCGGCAGATTCATCGGCGGCAAATATATTGGAATATATAGCATTCAAGACACAAGATGCACAAAATAGACAATTTCAAAGGCTTGTTTTTGCACAAAACAGACGATTTCTGCCACAGCCAAAAGCAAGGAACCGGACCTCCACCATACCTTTCACCACCCACTGCCAGTACCGCCGTGGTGCCCGGCGAGGCATTCGGCGAGGAAGGGCAGGGATTCGTGCGATTGTCGTACGCCGGCGATGCGGATGAGTTGCGTAAGGGACTGCGTCGTATGTGCGATTTTGCGGAGAGGAATCGCTGACGCCGTCAGGTGCATGCCCGTCCTTCGTCGCGTTCACCCACTTTATTGTGTATGTTTACGATTTGTATAATCGTAAACATACACAACAAAATCATACGATGAAACGGCGGCACGTTGGACGGGGGATGGACTCCTAGCTATTCGAATGACTAGCCGTGCACAATAGCGCGTGAAGTCGGAGCCCATGACAACATCTACACTGTCATGAGCGCATAGGCAATCCGCCGTTCGACGTACTGACGAAATAGTTGGGATACTTGTCTGAATCGTAGGTTGCACATATGTGCAACTCCTAGACTGTTCGCGCTAGATACAGGCATACAGTATTCGTATCATACGCAACCAAGGTGGTGACATATGCTCAGCGAACCGGTGAAAGCATTATTTGAGTCCAACACCAACGCCCGTCATGCCGGCGACGCAGACAGACTCGCCAAAGAGCATAAGCCGAACGGAGTGCATGTACTGACGGATCTCCCATATGGCATTCCGGACCAACTGCGCAAATTGGACCTGTATCGTCCGGAAACACAACATGAACCTCTTCCGGTCATCATCGACTTCCATGGCGGGGGTCTCTACCATGGCGACAAACAAAATACCATGTGTCGCGATATGTATTTAGCGAAGTATGGGTTCGCCGTGGTCAATGCCAACTATCGGCTGGTCCCGCAAATTGGATTCCAAGGCCAACTACACGATGCGCTTGACGCAATTATCTGGACGAATGAGCACGCGCATGACTATGGCATGGATACGAATGCTCTGTTTCTGATTGGAGATTCCGCGGCCACCCTGCTTATCTTGTACCTCACCGCCGTACTCCATTCACCGGTCGTCGCGTCACAGCTTGGCATGAAGGAAGCCTGCGGAACCGCCCGCATCCTCGCCATTGCAGGATGCAGCGGCATGTATCGCTTCGAGGGAGGCGTGCATGGAACTGCAATGGGATACTATGCGAAGGCTACTTTCCAACGCTGAAGGAACGAATTCGCATCTCCCCCTATCTTGATGTCGATCGCCTTGTAGTTGATGGCAATCTTCCGCCCTTCTATCTGCAGACCAGCACCGAGGATTATCTCGCGGACAACACTCTGGAATTCGCAAGAATCCTGCAATACCGCCATCATGATTATGAACTGCGATTACTCCCGAAAGGTCTTGACCACGCTCTCGTACACGACTTCGCAGTCAAGGAGGTCGGCCTGGAGCATAATGAGGAATCACAGCAAATCGTAAAAGAGGCGGCGACGTTCTTCAAACGGTACCGCCCAACGACCAGCTAGGAAAGGACGCTATGGAAGAACGGATTCGCTCCACCCGCTCCTCACTGGCAGTATTCGTAGGCTGCTGCGCCATGTCCTTCATCGGCTTCGCTCTCATCACCAACACTTCAGGGCTGTATTTCGACGCCATCAGCCGTGATTTACATGTGGGTCAAGCCAAGGTCAGCCTAACCGTATCGATTCGATTGATTTGCAGTGCCATCTCCATGGCCGCGTTCAGTCGCTTTTCACATCGCATTCGCTTGCGCCCCACACTTATCGCTGCATTGGTATCTGCGCCGTGGGATTCCTGCTTTGCAGTCGGGCGTATGCCCTCTGGCAGTTCTATCTCGCATTCGCTGTGATGGGACTCGCCTATGTTATTCCGATAACGCTGATGCCACCCATTCTGCTTGCGGCATGGTTTCCCACTCATTTCGGCACGGTCCTTGGCATAACCGGCTGTTTGTCAGGATTGGGAGGAGCCATATTCAATCCTCTGATTTCGCACGTCATCGCGTCATATGGATGGCGATCGGCATATCTACTGACCGGTGCGATGCTGATGGTGCTGCTACTCCCCTGCTCCTACCTGCTTAAACCATATCCACATGGCAAACTCGACACTGCGTCTGCCCCAAACGCCAAACCTGCGCATGATACACGGACGAAAAGCGGGCATCTCATCGGCATGCTTCGTTCACCGGCGTTTCTGCTGCTGTCAGCCGCCATGATTTTGTTGCAAATCGTATCCGGCATCAATCAGCATATTCCCGCGTACGGGATTTCCATCGGACTCACGCTTACACAGGCCGCTTGGGTGGTCACGGCCCGCATGATTGGAGCCAGCGTCGGCAAACTTGCCATAGGTTCGACGCTGGACCGTGTCAGACCGCAATTCGCAATCACGCTGTTTGCCGCCATCGGAACCACAGGATGGTTCAGTCTGCTTTTCGGAGCCAATATGGAAGTTGCGATCACTGCAAGTTTTCTGGCGGGAATCGGCCAATGCCTGCTCATGATTGCACTTCCCTGGAGCATACGCCGCGTATTCCCGGGAGATGATTATGCCCGCGCGCTGTCCGTCATCAACGCCACCGGCCAGCTGACCGTAGCCATCGCTACCACAGTTCATGGATTGATTTTCGACATGACCGGCGGATATGGAGCGTCATTGACGCTCAACGTGCTGTTGTACGTGCTGGCAGCAATTGCAATCATCACGGTGGCGCACGGGCATACCCAATCCTTCCAGCATCCTAACGGTGATTAGTCCATATCCAATAACAACTCAGCCATTCCCTGATTGGTAGCGAGTGCCGACATCAGTCCACCGACCAAGCATGCGTGCAGTGCCCGCGCACGCCACGTCTCCCAAGCGACTCCAATGACCAATGGAATGTCACGAAACCGTTCGAAATCGATGCTGATGGTGCGCTCACACAGACTGGTTCGCACATGATTGCCATGCATATCGATATGATGTCCGCAAATATGCCCGACCACTCCCTTTTCCTGCAACTCCCGTGCTACTGCAGCGTCTTCGAACGAATGGAAAATCCTCCCGGAATGCCCCTGCCGAATCGCTCCTACACCGACAATGGCGATATCGGCTCGGTTACCCAAAGCCAAAGTCATGGCAATCAGTTTCTCCGAACGCACAGCCTGCGCAACTTCCGCGGATCCCATAATCAACGGTGCAGGAAGCAACGAGTAAGCATCCCAGACGTTCTGCCATCATTCGGCAGATTTCCGGAGAATCAGTCAACGAGTTGGCGGAAGACAACGAACCCAGCATCTGAGTCACATGCGCACGAGGGTAGTCAAGGGGAGGCAAAGCTCTGATTGTCGCCGCCATCGGCGTCCCGGTCGATGTAACGATCAACGAATCCGGTTTGAGGTTTTCCACCAGCAGCTGCGCCGCACATTGAGGCACTAGCGTCGATGCGATGCTGTCATCGTATGAATATGCGACGCGTACCGTTTTCAACCCGTATTTGTTCCGAAGATTCTCCTCAAGGGATTGCAATCGTTGCAATGGGTGCCCGATGGTAATCTGTACGATTCCGGTTTCCCGTGCTTCGGTGAGCATGCGTGACACCGATGACCGCGAATAGCCGACCTCTCCGGCAATCTGCGATTGATTGAGTCCCTCGTCATAATACATCTGTGATACACGAATCAGCTTTTCGATATGCTGTCTGGTCTGCATCGACGAAAGCGCGGAATCTTTGAACATATGTGCATGTTATCTCCAGTGTCCATACGAACACGCGCGATAAGCATACGTTTTAAGCCCATCATCAACCGATACCCCGGTAAACCAGCAGTGTGGCGAACTGCACATATTCTCATTCACATCCCAATGTCATTTCATCCTCAAATTAGTCTATAACCGGCTCCAGGAAGAACCGGGCCCCGCGTTACCGAAGGATGATCTTCGGGTGACGCGGAAGGAACAGAGGGAGAAAAATACCATGTCGAAAGTATGGCAATACTTGAAGCAGCATGCGTATGGCGCACTCACCATCGTTACGGTGTTGTTGTGCATTCTGGGCAGCTGCATCGCGAATCTGGCACAGACGGATTTCGGCAACGTCACCAAAGAGAATCTGACCATCGAAACATCATCCGGACATAGGCTCGGCATCAACATGCTCAAGCCCAAGACCGCCACCAACGACAAGCCGGCACCCACCATCGTGTTCGCACATGGCGGCAACGGTCTCAAGGAAAAGTGGGATCTATACCAGATCGAATGGGCACGTCGAGGCTTCGTCGTGTTCTCCTTCGATCTTTACGGACACGGCGACTCCGAGATTCTGAACAACACCGAATGGCTGGTCAACGGCCGTGGCCTGTATGACACGGTAAAGTACGCGACCACACTTCCATTCGTGGACAAGGACCAGATCGCCGTATCCGGCCAGTCCCGCGGAGGCAACACCATTCACGAGACGATCCTTCTTGACAACAAGGCCAAGAAGCAGCTGATCAAGGCCGTGCTGTACGTCAGCCGCGACGCCGTCTACAAAGACAACGAAACTCAGTCGTTCGGCTATGTGCCAGGCAAGACCACTTCAGCCCAGGCCGCCTCCAAGAATAACGGCGAGTACTTTAATTATTACGGCAATCGCAATGTAGGCATCATCGCCGGCAAATTCGACCAGTACTCCTTCAAGGAGACCGACAAGACGACCGGCAAGATGCTGCCGAATCCGGACTATCTCAAGCACAATAACGCCAAATCGTTCCTGAACTTCGGCATCACGCCTGACTCTTCGACTGCGGACGGCGTCAGCGGCAAGTACTATACGAAGAAGGTCGATGGCAAGGAAGCATTCCGTGTCATCTATCTGGAAAACGGCTTCCACACTTCGCAGCTCTTCCAGTCGTCTTCTACCGCAGCTGCCATGGAGTTCATGGTCAAAGCCTTCAATATGAACACCTCGTTGCAGTCGGGCGACCAGATCTACCAGTGGCGTATGATCGGCAGCACCATCGGTTTCATCGGCATGTTCATGTTCGCCGTGTTCTTCGCTCTGTGGCTCTCCCAGATGCCGCTCTTCAGGGGAACTTCTCGTGGCAATGCCGTCATGCGTATCGCGGAATCGCATCCGGGAACCAAGGCTTGGGCATGGGGCTGCCTTATCGTCAACACCCTGTTCGCCACCGTCAGCACGTTGTTCCTGTACTACAACGGCGTCGACACCCATATCGGCACATTCTTCAGGCAGGGGCAGGCACTGTTCGCAGGCTCCATGCTGGCGATTTCCTCTGTGTTCACCGCCATTGTCACCTACATCTGGTACCGCTGCTTCGCTAAGAAGAATGGTATGAACATCGATGAAATCGATTTGAAGACATCTGCTTTCAGCGTGTTCAAGACCATCATGCTGGCTCTCACCGTCACCGGCGGCACTCTGCTGTTGGTCTGGGGAGCGCAGTACTTCTTCAAGACGAACTTCTCGTTCCTGTACTGGGGCATCATGCCATTCGGCTCCTTCAAGATCGTGGACATGCTTAAGGTACTCCCGATCTTCCTGATTGGCTACGTGATTTCCTCCATCTTCATCAACTGCATGAACTACAACACTTCCTATGGCAAGAACAAGATCGTGAACATCCTGGTACTCGCTCTCGTCACCGCCGCCGTGCCGGCACTGGTGTCCGGCGCAGGCTGGGCCAAGTTCATGCTCACCGGTGTCAATGACCTGTTCGGTGCGGCCTACACCCGCATTCCGGACAGCATGTTCCTCACCGTATTCCTGCTGTTTATCACTCCGCTGACGGCTCGCGGCATCTATTCCAAGACCCGCAATCCGTACCTCGGTGGCATCATCAACGCGATTTTGGCCATGGTAATCACCTGCGTGAATTGCCAGGTCGTTTTCCCGGCCTGATCGCTAGATAGCACGGCATGACAAAGGGTGGTGGCTCATCGACTGAGTCACCACCCTTCTTATTTGCAAGGTACGCTACGCCTTCCAACGACATCAGGCGCGAAGCAGGCATGGAAAACCCGCCCGGAAAATCCGGGCGGGCAGGAAGAAAGGAATTCAGAATAGGGCTACTTGGCGGCCTCCTCGCTCTTGGCCGTCTCCTTGGACCCGCTCTTCGGCATGACCCAGAACTTGAGCAGCGGATAGCTGACGATCACGGCGAGCAAGGTGTTGACCACGGATGCGATCGTGCCTGCGATGCCGGCGTTCATGCCCCATCCCTGGCACAGACCGGTCACGTAGCCCGGCAGCACAAGGTTCACTACCACGATGATCACGGCGAGGATCACATACTTCCAAGCGGCGTCCTTGAAGCTGGAGTCGGACTTGAAGACCCACTTCATCTGCACGAAGAAGTTCACCACCTGCGCAAGCACCTCGGCAAGCAGGAAGGTGAGGAATCCGCCCAGGCCGTTGCCCTTGGTGTCATAGTTGAAGATCAGGAAGTGGAACGGCTGCGTGAGCCCCAAGCCGGAGATGAAGATGGCGGTGCCGATCCACGTCACCACGAAACGGGTGATGGTGGAGATGTTCGACAGCACGTTGAACAGGATGAACTCCCAGATATTCGGATGATCCTTGATCCACTGGCGGATCGGTCCGACCTTCTTCTCGCCGGCAGCGGTTTCGGCCGGCTTCGCAGCATTGTTATCAGTCATGGTTCAGCTCCTTTGCAGTGTGCTTGTTGGCGGATTGGTTGCGGAAGAAGCCGGCGATCGCGCCGCCCAATCCGCGGAAAGTATGCCCGTTGGCGATGTTCACGATGGCGTCGACCATCGCCGAGTCGACCATGCCTTGGGTCATCTTGCTCATGGCGCGAGGCGGCATGTTCAGGATGAACAGGGTGTTCAGATCCGGCGAGCCGGTCTTCTGGCGGATCTTCGCTTCGCGCTTGGTCAGCGTCTTGGCGACGGTACGCGCCACGAAGCCCTTGGAATCCACCCACGACATGATCGGATCGTTGACGCCGAACGTCGTCGGCTTGCCGGGGGCAAGCACCTCATGGCCGAACAGCACTGCCATTTCGGCGTCGGTCACGTCCTTGACCTGTCCGGTCAGATAGTGGCCGAGCGCGGGGTCTGCGGCGCATTCAGCGGGCGTGCAATCGCCGGCCACGGTGTGAGGAATCGCAAGCGGCAAATGCTCCGCATTGTCGCCGACCAGCAGCGTCCATTCGCCGCTTTCCGTCTTCCATGCATTGGCGGCAACATCGAAATGGCGGAACGTGTAGCGGTCGAAATCGATGTGCACGCTCTTGCTTTCATGCGCTGCCAGCTCGACCTTGATGAAGCCTTCAGCTCGCGGTCGGGATGGAGCACGCCGCCCTGCGGCGCGCGCACATACAACTGGGCCACGGTGGAGCCGGCGACATCGGAATCATTGGTGACGACGAAATCCACACCGGTCGCGGTGGCGGTGATCGCGCTGTACGTGAACGTGGAGTAGCTCAGACCGTAGCCGAACGGGAAACGTACGGGCACGCCCACGGTCTCGTAATAGCGGTAGCCGACGAACGGGCCCTCGCGGTAGATCGCGTCACGTCCGATGGCCGGATACCAGCCGGAGCTTGGGCAATCCTCGTATTGCATCGGCCAGGTTTCGGCCAAATGTCCGGATGGGTTGACTTCGCCGGTCAGCGCGCGCACGGTGGCGGACGCGCCGGCCTGGCCGGACAATCCTACGTACAACATGGCCGCAACATCGTTGAACCACGGCAATTCCACCGGGGAACCGGCGACGAGCACGATCACCACCGGTTTGCCGGTCTTCGCCAACGCCGTTACGAGATCGTTCTGCGCCTGCGGAATCGCCATGGTGGAGCGGTCGAGGCCTTCGGATTCGCTGCGTTCGTCGAGGCCAACGACGGCCAACACCACATCCACGGCGTCCTTCTTGGCGAGCGCGACGGCGTCGTTCAGCAGCACCTCATCCGGCTTGCTTGGCGGTCGTAACCCTGCTCGTAGCCGGCCAATACCAATCCTTCGGCGTTCTTGACCTCGTCGAGGATGTTCTCCTCCTTGGTGGCGTTCACCTTGGATGAGCCGGAACCCTGATAGCGTGCGGTCGCGGCCATATCTCCGATGACGGCCACGCGAGTGCCCGGCTTGAGCGGCAGCGTGGCGGCGTCGTTCTTCAGCAGCACGCTGGAATGTTCCGCGACCGTTCTGGCGATATCGTGGTGCGCCTTCGCGATGTCGTCCGACAGCAGATCGTCGCGGCCGACGCCGACGAGCTTGGTCGCCGCCGCGATTTTGGCGACTTCCGCGGCACGCTTGTTGATGTCCGCCTCGGCGAGCGTGCCCGCTTTGACCGCGCCTTCCAGCTCGCGCACGGAGGTGAAACCTGGCGACGGCATTTCCAGCGAGCCGCCGGCTTTGACGGCTGCGACTGCGGAGTTGGAGCCGCCCCAATCGGAGACGACCATGCCGTCGAAGCCCCATTCGTCGCGCAGGATCTCCTGCAGCAGATGCTTGTTTTCGTGGGCGTAGACGCCGTTGACCTCGTTGTAGGAGGTCATGATGCTCATCGGCTTGGCCTCGCGCACGGCGATTTCAAAACCGGTCAGATACAATTCGCGCATGGTACGTTCGTCCACCACGGAGTTGCTGGCCTGGCGGCGCAGCTCCTGACTGTTGACCGCGAAATGCTTCGGGCATGCGGAGACGCCGTTGCTCTGGATGCCGCGAATGAGGCCGGCGGCCATACGGCCGGCGACGATCGGATCTTCCGAATAGTACTCGAAGTTGCGTCCGCACAGCGGGTTGCGTTTGATGTTCATGCCCGGGCCAAGCAGCACGTTCACGTCGAGATCGTGAGCTTCCTTGCCGAGCGCCTCGCCCATCTCTTCGGCGAGCGCCGATCCCAGGTGTTGGCCACGGTGCAGGCGGTCGGGAAGCAGGTGGCCGGCTTGGATGCGCCGATGCGAGGTGGTCGCCTTCGCCAAGCTGCCTGCGCACGCCGTGTGGACCGTCGCTCATGACGAAGCCGGGAATGTCGGCGCGATCGTTGCCGCGCGAATCCCATTCGGATCCGCCGGACAGCATCGCCGCCTTTTCAACGATCGAAAGATCTTCAAGTTCCATGGGTTCTCCCTCGCACTAGGTGTTGCCAAAACCCGCTTTGCCGAGCCTGCCCTGTCCGCTCTGCCCGGCTGCGCTGTTTTCTTGCGATTTCCCGCTGCCGTACCGCGCTGCATCGCACCGTGCCGCACGCGGGATTTCGCTGCTAGTTTGATTGAACCAGCTTTTGCGATGCCGTCACCGCCGTATTACACAACCTGTCGTTTTGCTCGCACAATCGGCATATGGGCGCGGTGAAGAGGGTATGCGGTGGCGCAGAACGCGCATAAAATCGCATCGTTCCATTTTGCAATCGCTGGCAAGCGTTTCGATATGGGCATATCGTTGCAATTTCAAGCGACTCGCCGATATTGATACCTTTTTGCGCAAGCGCTATCATACTTAACGAAAGTAAGTTTTGCTAACTTTTCTTCAATGCGGAACATGCTTTGATCACTCAACGCGGAGAGCGATGTTTCGCAGCGCACAGAAAGGATAATGAGATGCGCGACCAGCAAAGCAGCGACACGAGCATCGCCCTGGACGCCAATACGGACGTCCAGCATCGTCACGATGACCCACAACTACAATCTCGTGTTCCCCACCGCCATCGTCATCGCACTGTGCGCTGGCGCGTCGGTCTTGACCATCAAGCGCATCAAGTAATTCAAACGGGACCGTGCCGTCGCATATGATGGCACGGTTCCAATCCAGTTATCCCGATTTTTTCCACACTCAAAGGAGCCCCACATGGTAGACAGCACACTGTTCTCGCTGGCCACGCTCAACGCCCATCCGGCAATGAATCCGGATTCGGTGATCCAGGGCGATCATTGGCGCATCGGCTCATCACGGACGCGCTCGTCCGTTTCGAATGGTCCGACAGCGGCCGTTTCGTGGATGACGCCACGCAGATGGCGATGGTCCGTGATTTCGGCGAAAAGCCTGAATTCACCGTCGCCGAACGTAATGGCTGGCTGGAGATCGACACCCCGTCGCTGCATATCTCCTACAACCAGCGCAAGTTCTCTCCGGAAGGCCTGTACGCAACCGTCAAGCACGTCAACGCCATCGAAAACACTTGGCATTACGGCGACGTGCAGCGCAGGAACCTCGGCGGCACCTACCGTACGCTCGACGAGGCGAACGGCCGCATCCCCGTCGATCCGGGCGTCAACAGCACCGACGGTTGGGCGATCATCGACGATTCCAAGTCGAACGTCATCCGCGAAACCGCCGAAGTGAACGGCAACCACAACGATTTCGGCACGTGGGTGACCCCGAAGGAAGAGCCGACCACCGACCTGTACCTGTTCGGCTACGGCCACCGCTACCGTGAGGCCGTGCACGCCCTGTACCGCCTGACCGGCCCGACCCCGCTGCTGCCGCGCTTCGTGCTGGGCAACTGGTGGAGCCGCTACCACCGCTATACCGAAACCGAATACCGTCAGCTCGTCGAACGTTTCGAAAAGGAAGGCATCCCGTTCACCACGGCCGTCATCGATATGGACTGGCACCTGGTTGACGACGTCGACCCGAAGTACGGCTCCGGCTGGACCGGCTACACGTGGAACAAGGACTTCTTCCCGGATCCGAAGCGCTTCCTCAACTGGCTGCACGAGCATGGCATGAAGGCCACGCTCAACGTCCACCCGAGGGACGGCGTGCGCGCGTTCGAAGAGCTGTATCCGCAGGTCGCCAAGGCCATGAACATCGATCCGGAAAGCGGCGAGGCCGTGCAGTTCGACCTGACCGATCCGAAGTTCATGGAGGTCTACTTCGACCAGCTCCACCACCCGATGGAGGAAGATGGCGTCGACTTCTGGTGGATTGACTGGCAGCAGGGCGGCCTGACGCGGCAGCCGGGCCTCGACCCGCTGTGGGGCCTGAACCACCTGCATTACCTCGATTCCGCCCGCAACGACGGCAGCGACTACAGCGAACGCAACCCGCGCCCGCTCACCTTCTCGCGTTACGCCGGCCCGGGCTCGCACCGCTACCCGATCGGCTTCTCCGGCGACACCGTCGTGACGTGGGAGTCGCTGAAGTTCCAGCCGGAATTCACCGCCTGCGCTTCCAACATCGGCTACGGCTGGTGGAGCCACGACATCGGCGGCCACATGTTCGGCTACCGTGACGAGGAGCTGGAGGTCCGCTGGTACCAGCTGGGCGCGTTCAGCCCGATCAACCGTCTGCATTCCACCAATTCGCCGTTCAACGGCAAGGAGCCGTGGAACTTCCACGGCGATGCGGAACGTGCGATGACGTCCGCGCTGCGCCTGCGCCATGCGATGATCCCGTACCTGTACACGATGAACCGGCGCGCCGCGTTCGACAACGAGCCGCTCGTGCAGCCGCTGTACTGGGACTATCCGGAAATCGAAGCCGCATACAAGCTCACCGACGAATTCCGTTTCGGCACCGAGCTGCTGGTCGCGCCGATCGTCGATCCAGCCGAGCGTTCCGTGCAGCGTGCGAAGGCCGACGTGTGGCTGCCGCAGGGCGAATGGTTCGATTTCTTCGACGGTCGCCATTACACGTCTCGTCCGGCCGAAGGCGCCGTCTGGAGGCTTGGCGCGATCTCGACCGCATGCCGGTGTTCGCTAAGCCCGGCGCGATCGTGCCGCTGCAGATGCCCGCCGAGGGTGAGGCGCTCAACTCCGTGGCCAACCCGCGCGCACTGCAGGTAGTGGTGTTCCCGGGTGCCGAAAACAGCTTCACGCTGTGGGAGGATGACGGTGCCGCACAGAGCAAGGATCGTTGGGCATCCACCGAAATGGCGCTGCGTTTTGAGGGCGATTCCGCACAGTTCTCGATCGCCCCTGCGGAAGGTGCGACGGACGTCATTCCGGTTTCCCGCGATTGGACGGTCACGTTCCGTGGCATCGCTCCGGAAGCGATGCACGCCGTCCGCGCGACCGTCGACGGCTCTGCCGCCGCTCCGGAAGTCGCGTACGATGCGGAAACGCTGAGCCTGACCGTCACGCTGCGTGACGTGCCGACGAGCGCCGCAATCGCCATCGATTTCGCCGACGGTCTTGCCGTTGCGGACGATCCGGTTGAAGCCGACGCGTTCGCCGTGCTGAAGGATGCGCAGATGCTGTACATGACCAAGGAGCACGCATACCGCGCGATCCGCGAGCTGGGCAAGGATGCGCTGCCGGCACTGAGCACGCTGGAGGATCTGCACGGCGTTGGCGCGCAGACCAAATACCAGTCCCACATGCCGCAGCCGGTCATCCAGGCCCTGGCCGAAGTGCTGACCCGCAACTGACCTCATCGCAATAATTCAAAATAAAACGCGTGCGCGTCCGGATGGTTTCCGCCCGGACGCACACGCGTTTTGTTTTATGTACGAAATTACGCAACGCGCTACTGTTCGGTGGCACATCGCCGTTTACGACTTTGGCTGCTCTTATCATTCCAGCCATCGCAATCGGACTAACAGTGGCCAGTCTGCAATGGCTTCCCAAAGGATTGTATCTATTGCTGATACTGGGCTTCGGCATAGTGGTACAACTGCAAATACCACTGTTCGAACATGCACTAAAACCCTATGTAAATAAGGTGGCCGCATAGCAGCAAGCAAGTTTCCAAGCTTTTGAGCAAATACAATAAAGCTCAATCTTTCGGGCGGTAGCAGTGCTACCGCCCATTTACGTTTTCATTCGCATTTCGTATGAACCGCATGACACTTTTCTCTTTAAGGCATCGAGGTGGTGACGTTTTCTTGGACTTCCCGACCGGGAGGAGAACCCCCTTATGGCGAAGTACAGCAAGGAGCAGCGCGACAGGGCCATGGACCTGTACATCAGATACGAGCGCTGCGCCGCGGACGTGATCCGCGAGCTCGGCTATCCCAGCAGAGGGATGCTGCCGGTGTGGTACCGGGAACGCCTCGAGGAGGAACGCACCGGCGTCCCCTCCAGGCGCGGCGAACGCTACAGGCGCTACACGGACGAGCAGAAGCGGGCCGCGGTGGACCATTACCTCGGACACGGCAGGCGTCTGAAACGCACCATGCGCGCGCTCGGCTATCCGAAAAGCCATGAGCTGCTCACCGCGTGGATCGACGAGCTGGCGCCCGGCCGACGCAAGCTGAGGCACGGCCCGGTTCCCGAGAAACTGAAGCGGAAGGCGGTGGTCGCGGTCGCGTCCGGAAGGTCGGAATCACGCGATGCCGCCGCCGGACTGGGCGTGGAGGCGTCCGTCGTCGGGAAACTGGAAACGGCAGATGCTCGCCGGATCCAAGGAGACGCACGTGACGAAGACACCTGGAGAGAAGCCCCCGACGGCCGGGGAGGGGAAAACCGGCGTGGAGCC
>ENA-OQMZ01000083-OQMZ01000083.1-human-gut-metagenome-genome-assembly--contig:-NODE-83-length-36367-cov-4.736507_pt1 | contig 36367 bp, 34 predicted proteins | sample MGYA00242621_ERZ504862 | MGnify/ENA primary metagenome ERZ504862 (study PRJEB26092, sample SAMD00036393) | human gut metagenome | host: Homo sapiens | study: EMG produced TPA metagenomics assembly of...
CCGTGTACCGCATGTGCGCCATCTCGCTTGGTGAGCCGCCGGAGAGGTTCGACTTCCTGGCCCGCGTGAGCGACGATGACAAGAAAAACGACAAGAAAGCCGACGAAGGCAAGTCCGACAATCCAAAGACCGGCAAGGACGAGCGCAGGCAGATCCGTGAGACCGGCATCACGCCGATGGAATTTTACAGGAAATACGTGCCGGTGGACGTCGATGATCTGGTGACGCTGTGCAACGTGCCGATGAAATCCCGTCCGTTCAACAAACGCTACCGCATCCGATACACCGCCAATGTCGCCGAAGCGGAGGATATGGAATTCATCAACGTGCCGCTCGACGTGTTCAAGAAGGCCGCCGTCGACCAGATCAGCGCCGGCCATCCGATCTGGTTCGCCTGCGACTGCACCCAATTCTCGCTACGCGCGGCCGGCTATTTCGACTGCGACAGCGTGCGCGTGGACCAGCTGTTCGGCACCGATTTCGACTTCGACAAGGCGCACGGCCTCGAATACGGCGACAGCCCGAGCAACCATGCCATGACCATTACCGGCGTAAACCTTGATGAACAAGGCAAGCCGAACCGCTGGAAGGTGGAGAACAGCTGGGGCAAGGACAACGGCGAGGACGGCTACTACGTGGCCTCCGACGCATGGTTCGACCGCTATGTGACCGAGATTATCATCCGCAGGGAATACCTCGACGACGCCACCCGCGCGCTGCTGGAATCCGAACCGGTGGAACTCGATCCATGGCAGCCGCTCACCAAGCGTTGCCGCTGATATAACCTGTATGGAGCGAAGCCGTGGCTGGGATTGCAGCCACGGCTTTCCTGTTCCGCTGTGCTGATACTCTTTCATAAGAACAAATGTGCGAACGATTGGGGTTCAGTTGGCGGATACTTTGTCATGGCTTTCTGACGAACTACGCAGCGAATGCAGTCAGCCTGTATTGCAGCGTGCCCGTGGAATCGCCAACCAGTGGCGTGCGAAAATGTCGGATCTGCATTGCCTGAACGACTCCGATTCCGATCGCATCACCCTGCATGCCAATGTGCGGGGCACCACCTCACCGTCCAGCCGATACGAAGTGCAAGCCACGCTCGATTTGCATGATGAGCTTTTCTTGGCCAGGTATTGCTCCTGCCCCGCGTTCAACGGTTCGCAGCACGGTTATGGCACGTATTCGTCGGCATATTCGCCCAGCTACCGCAACAATCCAAAATATCGCAGTTTCGACGATGATGACGATGAATACGATTATGTCGATGATTATGATGATTTCGGTTCAGGATCGGCGTTCGGCCATGTGCAGGACGATGACGAGTTCGATTCGGAGCCGGCTGGGGGACGCCGCTATACGGGCATGTGCAAGCATGTCGCCGCAATGCTGCTGCTGTTTCTTGACCAGCCCGAACGGTTCCGCGGATTCAAGCGAAGTGGCGTGACCTCGCATATCCTATCCGACTACATGCGTGCGCTGGATGCGAAGAATGACAATACCGGTCAAAGCGCGCAGCTTGACGTGCTCAAACGCATCGTCGACGCGAAAAGCCGTCTCGCCGACGAACAACGAGGCGCCATTACGCAAGGGGCCACGAAAACAAAACGCAAGAGTGGTTCCATCATGGTGAAACCGGGAAGCGTATGTCTGAAGCCCACGCTGATCATGAACCGTGAGCTGTGGAGCCTGACGTTGAAAATCGGCTGCGGCGACGCAAGTTATATCATCAAAAGCATTTCCAAATTCGTAGCCGACATGCACAATGGGGCATACGTGTCATACGGACAGAAGCTCTCGTTCACCCACACTCCGGACATGCTCGAACCGTTCTCGTTGCAGCTGTTCCGATTCCTGCAAGGTGTTGTTGGATCACGTGTCGCTGCACAGCTGCAGAACAACTACTATTACGCGCCAGACGTGCGTATCGAACGTGAAATCATGCTTACCGATGGGGAATTGTGCGATCTGCTGAACCTGTTCGAAGCGGAACCGCAACAGGACTACATCGAAGACGTGCTGATAGCACATGGGCCGCTGGAAGCTCCCAAGCATGAGGGGCGTGAGAGGCACGGCAGCTCACTCCGGATGATTTCGCCCATACGGATGACGCCGCTCCGGACTATGTCGAAGTGGCCACGCCAGGGGAGTCCAGATCGCATACTATCGCTATATTCGATGGCAATCCGCAATTTCGGTTCATCGCCGAATATGTGAAGGAAGGCGCTTCGTCGGGCGTGCGTATCACGTCGAACCGTACCATCACGGATCGGATTGTTGGGCAGCGGGGCGTGTACCTCATGAGTGCCGAGCATAATGGCACTCCGACGGATTCCCATATGATGCCAGTGAGCGGACTCTTCCGTTGCGCCGACAGCATCCTTCCCGCAGTGGACGCGTTGATGACATTGTGCGCGTCGAACGTTAGCGATGGTGTGTTCATCGCGGAAAACGACTGGCCCATGTTCGCACGAACAATACTGCCAAAACTTACCGAAGCGGGCATTGGTTTCGATATTCCGCAGGAAGTCGCCGAACGGATGGGAGTCGACTGCCAGATCGAATTCTACTTGGACCGTGATCTGCAGGGCATCACTGTGAGGCTGTGGCACGATACGGCGATTTCGTGTTCCAGTTGGTGCCGACCGCTAAAGCACTACGAGGCGTGATTAATCCGGATTCGCGGTCGAAAGCGGCGCTCATCAAACGAGATACGGCTCGCGAATCATTCGCGGTGCAGGTGGTTCGCCAGCTTTTCCCGACATGGAGTTCCATTGACGTGGCGCGGGTTCGTGAGGAAGACGAACAGACGATTCTGCTCTTGCTCACCGAAGGCGTGGATATCTTGCGCTCGGTCGGGCAGGTGTTCTCCACGGCCGCGTTCGACGGCATGATGATGCCAAGCAGTCCTACCGTGAAGGTCGGACTGTCCATCGACTCGAATCTGGTTGAGATTTCGCCGATAGCCAACGAAGTGTCGATGAACGAGGTCGGTGCGTTGCTGAATTCCTACCGCAGGAACCGCCGCTACCATCGATTCAAGGATGGTACGTTCGTTGATCTGAAGAATGCCGATCTGCATGAACTTGATCAGATTGCCACAGATCTTGACCTTGATGAGCAACAGCTTGATTCCGGAAGAATCACCATTCCCGGATATCAGGCGTTTCTCTTGGATGCTCAAGTTGATGACGATGGCAAAAGCGAATCGTTCGTCGACTATGTCAACGATGTGAAAATCATCGACCCGAAACGATACGAAGTGCCAGCAAGCTCAAAAACGTACTGCGCCCATACCAAGTGGAAGGCTTCCAATGGCTTTCCACCTTGTGGGACAGAGGCTTCGGTGGCATTCTCGCCGACGAAATGGGTTTGGGCAAATCCGTGCAATTGCTGTCACTGGTGGAAGCTCGCAAGGGGAGCGGTCCAGCGTTGATTGTCTGCCCGGCATCCCTGGTATACAACTGGGCCGCCGAATGCGAGAAGTTCACGCAGGATCTCACCATCGAAGTCGTGGCAGGCACGAAAGCACAACGTCGCAAACTCATCGCAACCGTGGCGCAGCAATGGAACAATTCGCCTGCAACCAACGAAACGCAGCAAACCGATGTGGTGATCACCTCTTATGATTTGCTGCGTCGAGACGTGGATGATTATGCCGACTGCGATTCACATTAATGGCACTTGACGAAGCTCAATATATCAAAAACCATGCTACCAAACTAGCCAAAGCCGTCAAGCAAATCATCGCCGAACACAGGTTCGCATTAACCGGCACGCCCATCGAAAACCGGTTGAGCGAACTGTGGAGCATTTTCGACTTCCTCATGCCCGGATTGCTCGGAACCTACACGAAGTTCCGAGAAAAATACGAACAGCCGATCATGGCACCCGGTTCGGAACATTCCGTCATGGCCGACAAACTGCAGGCTTTGGTCGGACTGTTCATTAAACGACGTCTGAAAAAAGACGTGCTTACCGATTTGCCTGACAAGTTCGAAAACGTGCTCACCGTCAAATTGGAAGGCGAACAGCGCAAACTCTATGCGGCACACGAACAACGGTTGCGCGCCACCCTTACCAAAACCAAGGATGCCGACTTCAATACCAAGAAAATCCGCATTCTTGCCGAATTCACGTTGCTACGCGAAATCTGCTGCGATCCGAGACTCGTCTATGCGGATGCGAAAAACGCTTCCGCCAAACTTGACGCTATTTGCGAACTCGTATCCACGTGCATGGACGAAGGCAAGAAAGTGCTCATATTCTCGCAGTTCACTTCATTCCTTGACCTGATTGGTACACGTTTGGCTGAACATGGCGTGGACTTCTACACCATCACCGGCGAGACACCGAAGAAACGCCGTGTGGAACTGGTGGACGATTCAACGGCAACGATGTTCCCGTATTTCTCATCTCGCTCAAGGCGGGCAACACGGGACTGAACCTTGTGGGCGCATCCGTAGTGGTACACGCCGACCCTTGGTGGAACGCCGCCGCACAGAACCAGGCCACCGACCGTGCGCATCGTATCGGCCAGACGCAGGATGTGAACGTGTACCAAATCGTAGCCAAAGACACCATCGAGGAACGCATCCTCAAACTTCAGGAAAAGAAAAGCGAACTCGCCCAGCAGTTCACCGACGGCACCGCATCCGGAGGCGTCGGCACACTCAGCAAGGACGACCTGCTCGGCCTGTTGTCGTGACGTGCGGTCGGAGGAATCCTGCGTTCCAAAGCGCAAGATAAAAACGGAACACAGGTTGCGAATATCGCATGGTGGGCGTATATATTGTCGTGCAAGTTTCAGGGAAGGTGAAAATCCTACTGGACGGTAACGGTACGACTGACGTTCATAACGGTCCCATGCCGAAGCCCGCGACCCGCGAAAGCGGCTGATCCGGTGAGAATCCGGGGCCAACGGTTACAGTCCGGATGGAAGAAACGGAGCTCAACATGAGTGTATCCTCTCCTAGCAATACCTCCAATACCGCAGCTGATCAGGCCGCAGACAAGCCGATGACCCGTCCGGACAACGCGCACTCCACAGGCGTCGCCGACTCCGGCCGCTGGTCCACCAAACGCATCGCCATGTACGCGCTGTTCGTGGCGCTGTCCATGGCCGTCAGCTTCATCGAATTCCCGATCATCCCAGGCGTGCAGTGGCTCAAATACGACCCATCCGGCATCGTCTGCCTCGTCGCGGGCTTCGCGTTCGGCCCGGCCGCAGCCGTCATCGTCAGCGTGCTCGGCTTCGTGCCGCACCTGTTCACCAACCCATGGGGCACCCTGATGGCCGTGCTCGTGGCATTGGCCCTGTCCGTGCCGGCATCGCTCATCTACAAAAAGAACAAGACGCGCAAGGGCGCGCTGATCGGCATCATCGTCGGCGCTGTCGTGGCGCTCGCCGTCGCCATCGTCGGCAACATCATCGTCACGCCGTTCTACGCGCACATGACCACCGCGCAGGTCGTGGCGCTTATAGTGCCGGCGCTCCTGCCGTTCAACGCGTTGAAGTTCACCATCCACGGCGTGGTCACGTTCCTGATCTACAAGCCGATCTCCAACCTGCTGAACCGTTGAGCTTCGTTTGTTTCCCATTGAAATGAACATGGAGGGACCGTCCGCATCCGTCGGGGGTTCCTCCGTCTTGTTTTCCCCGAGAATTCCATACAGTGCTGGTGAAGGAAGATTTTATGGTTACGACCAATGCGCCGATCATAACGCTACGCGATGTGCGATTCACCTATGATGGCGGCGCGACATGGGCGCTTGACGGTGTGAGCCTTGACATCCGCCGTGGCGAACGCATCTGTCTGGCCGGACCGAACGGTTCGGGCAAATCCACGCTGTCACGTGTCATCGCCGGACTGGTGGCTCCCGATGAGGGATATGTCGCATTGTCAGGCAATGTGGTGTTCGACGAGTCCGGCGCGCACGCCGACGAGTATCGAACCGCCCGTTGCGGCATAGGCGCGGTGTTCCAGCATCCCGAAGACCAAATCGTCACCACCGTCACCGAAGACGACGTGGCGTTCGGACCGGAGAATCTTGCGATTGAGCATGATGAGATCGGCCTGCGCATCTCCGGTTCGCTGGACGCCGTGGATATGAGCGACTATCGCGCTTCCGATCCGACGCGCATGAGCGGCGGCCAACAACAACGCATCGCCATCGCCGGCATGCTGGCGATGGATTCCGATGTGCTCGTGCTCGACGAGCCGACCGCCATGCTCGACCCGCAAGGCGCGCCGACATCATGCGGGTGCTGGACGAACTCCAGGACCGCGGCACCACCATCATTCTCGTCACGCACCATGCGGACGAGTTGGAACATGCCGACCGTGTGATTCAGCTGGAAGCAGGCCACATCGTAGGCGATGGCCCCGCCGACGAGCGGCTTCGGATGCCGGTTCAATCGGTGGGCCTACCGAAACGCATTGATGATGAGCCCGCCGAAACGCTCATCGAAGCACGCGACATATCGTATCGTTACGTGGACGCCGAACGTGACGTGTTCAACCACCTGTCGTTCAGCATCGGCAAAGGCGAGACAGTGGCGTTGATGGGACGCAATGGCGCCGGCAAAACCACATTGGCGCGCATGCTGTGCGCGTTGGAGAAACCCACGACAGGCTCGATCGTCATCGACGGCATCGCCGTGGCCACTGCGAAGGCGAACGGCGGAACGAAGCCCCTCAATCGCAAAAACCGTACGAGGCTGCGCCGTACGGTCGGCTACGTCATGCAGCATCCGGAACGGCAGCTGTTCGCCGACACCGTGGCCGAAGACGTCGCATACGGGCCTTCCAACCTGGGATTGGATACGTCCGAGGCGATGGAACGCGCCATGCAGGCCATGCGGCTGCTGCATATCGAACATCTGCGAGACCGTTCGCCGTTCGACCTGTCGGGCGGCCAGCAGCGACTGGTGGCGATCGCCGGCGTGATCGCATGCGAGCCGAAAGCGTTGATTCTGGACGAGCCGACCGCAGGTCTTGACGAGGAGGCCGCCGCACGCGTGCACGGCTCATCCACGAGCTCAAATCACGCGGCGTGACCATACTGCTCATCTCGCATTCGCAGGATGAAGTGGACGAGCTTGCCGACCGTACCATCATATTGGGCAAGCCGGCGAAACGTGCGGACTCTAAGGAATCCACGGAATCCACAGTGAAAGCCACCTGCGAAGAGGAGCCGGATGCGGAACCATCCGTGGACGCCGCCGGCTCGGACACCGCGACCGTGGGGGAGCGGCGGACCCTGTTGGAACGCCTCGATCCGCGCGTGGGCATGCTGTCCGCATTGGCGCTCATGTTCTCCGCGTTCGCCATCGGCTCATTCTGGCAATTGCTGCTTGCCGTGGTGTTCGCCGGCGTGATCGCCGCGGCCGGACGCATCAATGTAGGCCGATTGGCCGCTTCCGTGCGTGTGTTCCTGGCATTGTTCGTTTTCTGCGGCCTGCTGAACATCTTCTTCGTGCGCACCGGCACCACGGTGGCGAGCCTCGGGCCGATTCCCATCACCGATGACGGCATCCGCATCGCCATACTCTACGCATGCCGGTTCGCCGTGGTCATCGTCATCGGAGCGATGTTCCTTGCCTCCACCACACCGACCGCCATGACCGACGCGTTCGAATCATTGCTGTCACCGTTCGCCAGATTCGGCCTGCACACGCAGGAGACGGCATTGGTGATGAGCCTCGCCCTGCGTTTCCTGCCGACGCTTGGCATGGAAACGAAAGCGATCATCGACGCGCAGTCGGCGCGCGGTGGCAGCGTCGAAACAGGTTCGTTCGTAGTACGCATCAAAGCGATGGTGGCGGTCGTCGTGCCGGTCTTCGCCGCAGCCATCCGCCACGCCGACAACCTGAGCCTCGCCTTGGACGCGCGCTGCTATGAGGAAGGTGCGACGCGCACGCATTGGCGTGTCATGCGCGTCACCGGCATGGACGTGACCGTGGCGATCGTGGTGCTCGTCTATCTCGTCGCACTGGTCGTGCCGGGCGTGCTGTTATGACCGGTGCGTTGCGGGCGGATGGGCAAATACCGTCCTCACGCTAGGCTTGAGCGGGTATTTGTAGATAGGAATGGAACACATATGGCACTTACCAAAAAGCAGGTCAAGCAGCTGCGCGGCCTGGCCACCAAACTCAATCCGCTCATCCAGGTCGGCAAGAACGATCTGAGCGAAAACGCCGTCAAACAGGCGGACGAGACCATCGAGAAGCGCGAGCTCATCAAATGCTCCGTGCTCGACGGTTCCGGTCTGACCGCCAAGGAGGCCGGCGAAGGTCTCGCCGAACAGCTTGGCGCGGAACTCGTGCAGGTCATCGGCAACCGTTTCGTGCTCTACCGTCGTTCCCAGCGTGACGACGTGGAGCACATTCGTCTCGTGCGCGAATAGCGATCCGAACGTTATATGAAGCGGCCCGCCCTCCGAAACCAATCGGAAGGCGGGCCGCTTCATATGGAAATAAACAATCGGAAGAGAGCGTGCCGGAAAATCAGCTCTCCTGATCCCATTCGGCTTCCACGTGTACTGCATGTCGTACGCGCTGGACCAGAACATGTACTCGTTCTCAACGCCGGTCACAAAAATATCGACCAGCTCCTGCTTACGTTCCTCGCTCACCTCGGCGGCGAGTTTCTCGATATGCTCGATCAGCCAAGCCGAACCCTGCCAGAACTCGTCGGTCTTGTACATGTCCACCCAGCTCTTGTACTGGTTCACATCGAGCGTGTCTGCGAATTCATGGGCAAGACGATATCCGTAATCCGCATACACCAGGCGCAGGGGAGCACGGCCACGAGAATGTCGAGGATGTCCTTGCCATAGGCGATGGAAAGGATGTTCGACGTGTACGCGCGGGCGAACGCCGACTGGCGCACGTTGTTCATCTGCTCGTCGGTGATGCCGTAGCTGGCCAGATACGTGCGGTGCACGGTCGACTCCACATTCAACGCGCCGTTCTGCACGTTGAGCATGAACGCCATGATCTCCGGATCGTCTGTTTTGGCCAGTCCCAAAGCATGCACTCTGGCGTAGTCGTTGAGATAACGGAAATCCTGCAGCAGATAGAATGCGAACTTCTCGCGCGGCAGAGTGCCTTCGCCCAGTTCGCGGATGAACGGCTGCCTGTAGCCTTCCTCCCATACGAGGTCGGCGGCTTTGCGCAGCCGCTGCGCGAATGGGGGAAGATTGGTTCGCGTGACGCCCTTCGAAGCGTCGAACGCGGAATCGGAATTGGTTACGGAAATCACATCGGCCATATGGCCATGCCTCCCTACGCTGGTGTCAACCATCAGGTTCAAAGGGTTCGGACGTCCACGCCCATCTCAATCCGTCATACGGATTCCCCTGCATACGCGGTTCATTATGGCAAACAAGTTCGTGCCGTGCAAGGTTCTGTCCATATTTGTCGCGGATTATGCCCGTGCTCGGCTCCATATCGAACATGGCCGATGTGTGGTTGAGGGCCGGTGCAAGAATGGAACGTATGACTGAAAAGCAAGTTGCGAAGAAGACCATCGAAAAGCTGGCTATCGTCGTGGTGACCTACAAGCGCCAGCAGCTGCTCGCCACCCTGTTCGAATCCATCGAGAAGCTTACCGTCGCCCCGTGGCGCATCATCGTCGTGGACAACGAGCACAGTGACAAGACCCATGGCATGGTCGAAGAATTCAGCGCCAAGCTCACCGCGCAGTGGGGCACCACCGTGGCCGACCTGTCCGGCAACGAGAACCGCGTGGTCTACGCGCCGCAGACCGACAACCTCGGAGGCGCGGGCGGTTTCTCCGCAGGCGTGAAGAAGGCGTACGAGCTGGGTGCCGAATGGTTCTGGGTCATGGACGACGACGTCGCCGTCATGCCGGAAGGCATCGAGCGCTTGGCCAAGTGGACCGATCGGCACGACGTGATTCAGGGAAGCCGCTACGACTATGATGGCGGTCCGTTCTACTGGCAGTACGATTTCATCGTCCCGCTCGGCATTCCGAACCCGATCGCACCGGCTGCGTTCGGCCCGGCTGGCTATCGCGTGATGGACACGTTGTGCTTCGAAGGCGGCCTGTTCCGCCGCAACATCGTCGAGAAGATCGGTCTGCCCGACCCGCGTTTCTTCATCTATTGGGACGACACGATGTACGGCTATCGTGCCAGCAAGGTCACCAATCCGATCGTCGTGCCCGACGTGGTGCTGCGCCGTACGCGCGAGATCGGCAATTGGGACATCGCCGGCGTGCGCCAGCTCAACTCCACTTCCGACATGAACCGCTACCACATCATGCGCAACCGCGGCTACATGGCCCGATACTTCATGACGTACGGCGATTACCGTCCGCTGTTGTTCGGCCTGGGTACGGTGCTGACCGCGGTCAAGGAAGTGATTCGACTGACGATGGTGGACCGCGAGCATTTCAAGACCGGCATCGTTCAGATCGCCAAGGGATGGTGGGATTCGCGCAAGCTGCTGCATGATCCGGAATGGCAGCCGATGCCGCCGCTGAAGTAACACCGTGGCCCACGCGTTTCCCAACGCGCGGCGATCACGCGATTGACGATTCGTCCCACGTCGGAGCCTCTACCGACGTGGGACGAATCGTTTGCAAAACAGGCGATGAAATATTTACTCGGTTAAGTATTACAATTTGTGCAATCGTTCTCACCATTTGTGCATGTCGCGCGCGATTTTGGGCATGTTGCGAGTTACCATAATACGTACCGGTTCGAATACACCCATAACATACCTTGATAGAGAGGTTGAAGATGATTGAGACTGCACAGGCATTCGGCGTTGACATTGGTGGCTCCGGCATTAAGGCCGCCCCGGTTAACCTCGAGAAGGGCGAGTTCGCCGAACCGCGTCTGAAGATCCTCACCCCGGAGGTGTCCACTCCGAAGGCCGTCGGCGAAATCGTTCGCCAGCAGCTCGAGCATTTCGAGGTTCCGGAGTCCGCTCCGGTCGGCATCGCCTTCCCGGCTCCGATTCATGTGGGCGAGAAGCTTGGCTACATGGCCAACCTGGACCAGTCCTGGGTCGGCGTGGACGTCACCGAAGTGTTCTCCGAAGCTTGCGGTCGTCCGGTCACCGTGGTGAACGACGCTGACGCCGCCGGTCTTGCCGAGCAGCAGTTCGGCGCCGCGAAGGGCCAGGATGGCCTCGTCATCGCCACCACGCTGGGCACCGGCATCGGCACCGCGCTGATTTTCAACGGCGAGCTCATTCCGAACACCGAGCTCGGCCATCTGGAACTGCTCAAGGGCAAGGGCGACGCGGAGAAGTACGCCGCATCCTCCATCCGCGAGAAGCTCGACATGGGCTACAAGAAGTGGGCGAAGCGCCTGACCAAGTACTACTCCCTCATGGAGTTCTACTTCGACCCGCAGCTGTTCGTTGTCGGCGGTGGCGTGTCCCGTGTCTCCGAGAAGTTCCTGCCGTACATCGACATCAAGACCCCGATCGTCGCAGCCAAGCTGCACAACGAGGCCGGCATCATCGGCGCCGCATACTACGCGAGCACCAAGCAGAAGTGATGTGTTGACCGATTAGGTTGTCACAAGGCCGTCCGATTCGTCGGACGGCCTTTTTCGTTGTTCCATGTGCCGCAGATGGAAGACGGCAGTCCATGGAGTAGGGTGGAGAGCATGCGTTTTTCCTCAAGAGTCGACATCAGTGAGCCCAATCCCATCGCCAAGGCGGAAGCCACCGCCAAAACAGCCGGCAGACCGCTCGGCAAGCTCAACGACTCCAATCCGACACGGCACGCGCTGGCTCCGGATCTTGTGCCGGACATCTACTCCGCCGACCCGCGCGGCCAACGCTACGCGCGTGAGGCGCTGGCCGCGTTCCTTGACATGCAGGAAATCGGCCATTGCTCGCCGGACGACCTGTACATCCTCAGTTCAACTTCCGAAGCCTACTCGTGGCTTATCAAACTGCTGTGTGATGCCGGTGACGCCGTGCTCGCACCGAAACCCGGCTATCCGCTCATCGAATCGATCGCACGTCTCGAATGCGTCGACATGATCGAATACCAGCAACGATTCGACGGCTCCTGGTACATCGACGTGGCCGAATTGAAAACCGCGCTGGAAGGCCCGGACGGCAATCGCATCCGCGCGCTGGTGCTCATCAACCCCAACAATCCGACCGGTTCGTACGTCAAACCGTCGGAACGCGAGGCGATCGTCCGCCTGTGCCGGGACCACGACGTGGCCATCATCGCCGACGAAGTGTTTTACGATTACGATTTGGAACCATTCGAAGGCAATGTACGACTCGCGGGGGAGCGTGGCGCGCTCACATTCGCGTTGGACGGTTTTTCGAAAATGCTCGCCGCACCGCATGCCAAAGTCGGCTGGATCCAAGTGTCCGGACCGGCAGAAGACGTGACGGAAGCCAAGCGTCGTCTCGACGTGATCGCCGACGACTATCTGCCCATGAGCGAGATCGTCGCAAAACAAATTCCCGCACTGCTTGAAGCGGCGCCATCGCAGACCGCGCGCGTGCAGGAACGTGTGCGCGGCAATCTCAAAGCACTGCATGCCATGCTCGACGCGGACGAGCAAGGTCTTGTCAGCGTATTGCGTGCCGAAGGCGGATGGAACGTACTGCTGCGCGTGCCCAGCGTGCTCGACGAGAACGAGCTGGTGCTGCACATGATCGAACGCCACGGCGTATCCGGACAGCCCGGCTACTTCTTCGACATGACCTCCAACGGCTATCTGGCCATCTCACTATTGCCCGAACCGGACGATTTCCGGCATAACGTGTACGTGGTGATCGACACCGTCAACGAACTGATCGGCTGAACGGACTGCCGAGTCCGAAATCTCTTCTACGCCCTGTCGCCCTTCGCCGCCTCATACTTCGAACGAACCAAATCCGTGTAAAAATCGACCGCCTCACGAGGCACGCCGTCGAACACCACACGATGGTCGTCGACAACGAGCACGCGGCCGATCGCATATTCCGGACGGACGATCAGATCCGTGTCATGCGTGGCGAACACCACCTGCTTGTCATAGCTGAACAGGGCCTTCGCCACGCGCGCCGACGCCACCTCGTCCAAGCCCTTGGTCGGCTCGTCGGCGACGATCGCAGCGGGGGAGAAGCTCAACGCGGCCGCGATCGCCAGCAGATGCCGCTTCTCGCTATCCAAAGCGGAGGCCGGCTCGCGGGCCACGGAAGCCAAGTCGAAATGCGCGAACAGATTGCCGATGATCGCCTGACGTTCGCTTTCCGGCACCTTGTGCTTCTTCAACGGCAGGTCGATCGCCTCACGAATCGAAGCCGCCTTGTAGTAGGCGTTCGGAATCTCTTCGCGCCGCACGCGGCCGACCAGATCCTCGACATGCTTCAGATCGCGTTTCACGGCGGGGTCGTATGCGGTACCGTCCGCTTCGATGCGGACCGTTCCGGACGTGGCGGCCAACGCGCCATCCAACAATTTGAGCAGCGTGGTCTTGCCTGCGCCGTTCAAACCTATCATCGCCACACGCTTGCTGTCAGGTGTGATATCAAGCGTGGTGGCCTCCAAGCCGATATTGCCGTCCTCGTACATGTGGGCGGCCTGGTCGAGATGGAACGTGACGGACGAAGCCGGTGTGGAACGTTTACCGGCGAACAGCGAATCGAAGAAACCCATACCGCCGATTGTAACGAACCGCAGGCGCAACCGCGCGCAGGTTCACGGGCAGTTCATCCGAATCGTCCGTGCCCGCATGCGTGGCGGACGCCTTGTAATCGGCGAACAGGCTGCCGAAATCCAACAGTCGCGTCACACTGCTGGTTTCGGCATCGAGTTTGACGACCTGGTCCTGCACGGCGTTGTCGTCGCGGCCCAGTTCGGTGGTGAGCAGCACGATGTCGCCTTTGGCATCCAACGTGCGGCCCGAGGATGGTTGCGTGGCGGCGAAAGCGGTTTCATGGTTGGCGACCCCCGGAACATAACTCAAAGCAACAATGATGACAATCGTTATGATTGCCGATGAAACTCAGAGCAAACCGGAAAAACTGCTATATGAATCAGGAAAGAAACCTGAATTTTTACTGGATGTAGCTTATGTCGGACGTCAACCCAACATGAACCAGACTGCACGTCGAGATAGAGGGCGGGATTGTTGCGCAACATCTCATCGTCACGCCCGGGCAGGAACAACGACATCAGCGCGACAACCAGCGTGAACAGCAGCAGCGCGAGGAATCCGGCACGACATACCCAACGCAGACGCGGCTTGACGCAATCAAGTACGATCAGCAACGAAGGCAACGCGGCCAAGGCAAACAGCCATCCGAAATCGGCGATGTACCGCCATCCCAAACCAGCCATGCGGGAGTCAATCACCACAAGCAGCAATCCCAATGCCAGGCTGGATGTCAACAACAGCCATGTGTTCGTGCGCCCGGCCTTGCGCATACGCCGGTAGAGGAACGGGCAGGCCAGCGCGGCCAACGTCAACGGAGCTATCGTGAATAAGCCGCCAGGCATTGCCTCGGTAAATCCCCAAGTGGGAAGAGGCGCCGGATTGACGGCGAGGAACGGAAACGCATCCGTGAACCGCAACGGCAGGAACAGGTAATATGCGACGGTCAGCGCAAGATTCGACAATGGCTGCCGATAACTGGTCATATCCGTGACCGTCATCTGATATGAGGTGCCGAAGTCGAGCGGTGATCCGAACCGGACCACGTTGTACGCCAGCAGAGGAACGATCGCAATCAATGCGGGAAGCAATGCGGCCAACGGCGCGCGCATCAGACGCCAGACCGACATATGGGGAAGGGAGGAATCATTGGAGGCGTGACGGAAAATCGACTGAATCTGCGGCCAGAATATTACGAAAGCCAGCAACGCCACGAGAATGAACTGCGGACGGCACCCCAGATTGGCCGCAATGCACATCGAGCCTGCAGCCAGATGGGGCAACGACAACGACTGCGTGCCATCAACCTCACGAATCCGATCGCCTGACACCGGCACCCGCTTGGCGGCGCCCAACCACAGCCACAATCCCAACACGCTCAGAAACAGGGAGGCGGCGATCGGCACCGAATAGAAATTCGTCCGATACCACAGATACAAACCATTGGAAGCCAACAGCATGAACACGCACAGCATACTGACCGCAGCCAACGGCGCATTCGGACGAATTCGGGATATCACACGAATCACCAGCAGACATCCGAATACCAGAAAACCAAGCATCAGCAGCGGCACGGCCGCACCGCAGGGCATCATCAGCCCGCCATCGACGAACAACGATGTGACCGCCCGATACGGCAGGAACAACAACAACGCGGGAACCACACCGAAATACGAATACCAGTGCCCCTGATAGAACGCGTAATCCCAATACACTGGGCTTACGCCATCGGCAAGCAACCGCTGCCGGGTGGCCACATCATACGGATCCGCCGCGTCACGCAACGCATCCGGCACATCCAAATCCAACCACGCGTGACCATCAAGCAGCGCCCTTGCCACGTAATCGTACTGGTCGAAATCATACGTGTACGTGCCTTTCGTATGGAAGCTCAACGGAGCCGCCTCCACCAGCTGCCACACCACAACGGCACAAGTGACCACAACAGGCACCGCCAGCAGCGCCCCCAGCCACGCACGCTGCCTCACACTCGTCGTATCCAACGGCATCCGCCACAACCGCGAACCAGGCCTCCACACCAGTACCATCGCCGACACGGCCACCATCACGCCGATACGCAACGGATTCAACGCGAACGGTACACGCACATTCGCACGCACCGCATCAAACGGAATCAGCGAACCCTTCGGCTCGACAATCCGCACGCACACCGAACCACCTGCAGCCGCCGCATGCACATACAGCGAACGTGGCGAAGACACCGACACCGAACTGACCGTACCGGCCCTGCGATTGACATCAGGACGGACACGAACCGTGCGCAACACCTGCTCCGATTGTCTGGCTGCCTTATCCAACGCCTTCGAAGACACCGGATCCATACGAACATATTCCGACGAGCCATCCGCATCGACCTGCATATATGCCTGCGTCGGATCGGTGACCTTCAACAACCCCTCGTCAGTACGTTCGAGCCCAGGGCCCAGCACGTTGTACGCGGCGGCGGAATCACCCGATGCGGCCAAGGAACGCCAAAACGGCATATTGCACAACACGCACTCGACCGCCACCATCACCGCGAAAGCGACTACAATGGCTGCGCACATACGACGACGTGCCTGAAAACGCTGCTTCGAAAAAGTCACGTCATTATTCTAATAGCTTCATGTCGCGTTGGATTGAAAGAATGGCACACATGTCTCACCGCACACCATCAGACCCGGCCAGCCAACCGGAACATAACCGGACCATGCTCGAACGCGTCAGGCAAAATGTGCGGCGACTCGTCAACCAGGCCGCGCCGCGCCACATCCACGCCAACCCCTTCGGCAAGGCGCTTGACAAGCCCGACGACATCGTCGACGAACTGACCCGCAACGCCATCCGGCTTAATCCGCTCATCAAACGACACGTCATCGACGGATTCGAAGGCGTGCCCGGAGGATTCCGCCTCGGATGGGCCCAACTGCCGCAGACCCACGGCCATGCCTTCTCCATCGGATTGTTCACCGACAGCGACCACTTCGCCCAAATCGCGCTCGCGGACGGCAAAGCGCGTGTCTTCGCCGGCACCGATCCGGACATGGACACGCAGGAACTCGAACCGCGGTTCGTCTTCGTCAAAGAGGAAACCCTTACGTTGGCGGACGGTCCAAGACTCGGCCATGCGGCCAGCCGCAATCCGAAAACGGTGCGCGCCACGCAAGGCGGCGTCGTGGGACGCATGCCGGGCGGTCGCATGATGTGGCTCGCCTCATGGCTCAAAACCGGCAGCCGTTACACGCTTGAGCAAATGCGCGCCAACCTGCCAGCGAATATGCGGTTCGACCTCGAATACCGGGACGCCATCACCATCGCCTTCTTCGCCGCCTACATGCTGCCACAGATGAACGGCCTGCTCGTCGCTTCGGTTCCGGCAACATTTTCCGCAGGCTCAACCGCGAAGCGCCCATAGGCGCCATCCGACGGTCCATCAGAGACACCATGAGCGCCCGGTCGCATGGCATGCGCGCCTCCGGCCTGGAAGACTACTTCGCCGATCTGATGCGCGAAGCCCACGCGCTCGATACCGATCAAGGGCTCGAAGCTGTGCACGGAGCGGAACCGCTGCGCCTGTACACATCCAGCTATTCCGGATGCTACTTCTTCGCATGGGATTCCTCCCTGCCGTTCTCGGCAGTGCTGTGCGCCCTCAACATCGAGGCAACCTCAACCGCTTCGCCGCCGTCAGCTCATGGCTGGAACGTAACGCACGCATCGGCGCTCTCCCCACGGAGGACACGGTGACGCGTGCCGAAGCCGCGCAGATCGACTTCGCCCTGCTGGAGAATCCGGCGCTGATCGCGTTGAAACCGGACGACCGGTTCGGCGCGATCCTCGACCGAACCGGGAAGACGGCATCCAGGCCGCCAGCCGACTGGCGGATATCGCGGCCGACTTCCGGCGTGAAGTCGCCGAATCAACCAAGGACAACGTGTTGGAAGGCGATTTCGGCGCCGACGGAGGTTCCGAATGGGTGTACCGGCAGACCATGTCCCGTCTGCTGCGCAGCCTGCGTCTGCCATACCGTTTCGACGTTGACTTCCGGTGCGACCTCAGCGACGGCGAAGTCGCAATCGGCTTCACTTCTGCTGGAGTGTCCATGATGCCGTTCACCCGATACGACGTATCGCGCCGCGCGTGGATCGACCTGACCGACGTCGAACGCACGCGTATGAGTGTCGATTACAATCTGCGCGTCGGACTCATGATGGCCGCGCTGAGCTTCGGAGCCGATCCGAATGTCAAACGCGTGTCGATGCACATCGATTCGATTGGTCTGGAAGAGGCCGTAGCCGAACAGGATTCCGCCATCAGCGAGTTGATGAGCGAGGCGTTAAGCGCCTTCGAACGCATCCGTACCGGAGACATGAGGCCATCCGGATCCAAAGCCGCTCCAAAGGACGGCGACTACCATGGCGATCCGGCTCGGCCCGTCACTCCGAGAACCACCGATATCTCATCCGAATCAATCGATTCCGACGATTCGGCTGGCTCGGATAGCGTTGGCACTGGAGACGATACGGTGGACGGCCAGTTCGAAGACCTGATGAAAGACATCGACTTCGACGAAATGGCGTTCGCGGTACCGGACGGACGCGCCGATGATGACGACGCCTCCATGCGGGACGACGCCAGCGACAAAACGGAGTACGACACCTACCTCGATGATGATGACGACGATCCGATGGCGCAGCTGCGCAAAAACCCGACCGTACGCAACTTGGTGACCGTCACCTTCGCCCGCGACGAGTTCCTGAAGCGGCTCGACACTGACGGATTGGCCCATCCAACCGCCACATACCGCATGTTCGACGCCGAAATGGACGTGGACGGCAAAGGCGCGCTCAAACCCATCGATGCGGCCTTCGACCTTCGTGACAGCCGATTCTCACCGGCGGGAAGCCAAGAAGAACCCGAACTGTCCGACATTCGTTTTGATGACGGCACGGCGCAGTTGTTCGGCTGTGAGAACATGATGGGCCTGTCCATCCAGCGTGTCGACCTGTTGCAGCGCGCCGTGGGGGAGTTCCATCGTCTTGCGCAAAGCGACGGACTCGAATCGGTGGCCAAAGCCAAACAGGCCATGGACATCATCAATTCCATATCCGATCCGGAATTGACCGAATTGGCACCGCAGGTCACCAGCGCGCTGATCGACGGCGAAGACACGCCCGACTTCTCATTCGAACTGGCACAATCCCTCGATGACGAACGTCTGAAGGCACGAGACATGCTGTTCTCCGGAGACGTCGAGCGGGCCATCGAATCCGCCCAGTCCACACTCGAACGCATGGACCGGATCTTCGCTGAAAATCCGGGCGTGCCGCGGTACTTCAATTCATATGCGGAACGCGTCATCTACAACCGCATGTTCGCCACCGAAGGCGAAAGAACGGTGCTCATTCCCGACAACCTGTTCTACATGCATATGGAGCTTGCCGACCTGCTCGCCCAAGTCAAAGGCGTCGATGCCGCGCTGCCGCATCTGAACGCATGGTGCGTTACGCCCCCGCATACCCGCTGTCGCACCTCAAGCTCGCCGTGCAGCTGGGGCGTGCCGAGGACTGGATCCGGCACGTGCGGCATGCCTCAACGCGCTGAACGTCGCGCTTGACCGGGAAGACGCCTCATTCGCCTACTATCGCCTCGCCTATGCGGAATGGATGTGCGACCACTTCGACCTTGCCGCCGCCTCATACATCATGAGCGAGGAGATCGCCCCCGGACGTATCGCCATGCTCGAAAGCGAACTGCAGGAACTGATCGGAAGAGCGCAATCGCAGTGCATTCCGGTGCCGACCAACGTGCAGGAAGCCATCCACGTGCTCGCCGACGCCGGACTGCCGGTATGGCCGAACACGCCGGTCGCGCCCCTGATGCACCAAGCGGCCCGCGTCTGCGTGGACAAAGGCATGTTCGTGCCCGCACGCACCCTGTCGGTGGCCGCGATGCGCATGGATTACGAAGACCATGACGGTGCCGACGTGGTGCAGGTGCAGTTCCTGCGCTCTCTGAACAACTAACAAAACGGTCGAACATTTGTGCGATAATCGGTGCTGGCGTGGACATCCGCGCGGCACGGCGGAAATGATGGGAAAGCGGTGACAATGACGAATCGTGATGATTCCGAACAGTTGGCATGGGATTTCGACGCGCCGGAGAGCGACGGTAGTTCCGCGGCCGTCGTGGCCGATGAGGGGCTGGCTTCGCTGACTCCGGGCAGCGAACGTTGGATTGCCGCGTTGCAGCCGACCGATGCCGACGCCATGCGCCTCGACAAGGTTGATGTGGCTTCGATGAGCGCCGAAGCCGCGGCTAGGCTGTGGGCGCGCGTGGCCGCATGGGTGGAATCAGACCAGATCGCATACTATATCGACGATGCCCCCGTCTCATCCGACGCGGCATATGACGCAAGATTGCGCTGCCTGCAATCGCTTGAGGCGCAGTTCCCATCACTTGACTCACCGCAGTCACCGACCCATCGCGTGGGCGGCACGTTCTCCAACGACTTCGCTTCCGTACGTCATCCATCGCGCATGATGAGCCTCGATGACGTGTTCTCCATCGAGGAGCTGCGCGAATGGTACGACGGCGTGCTCAGGGGATTGGATTGGCCCGAATCGAAGCCACTGCCCATGACCTGCGAGGTGAAAATCGACGGTCTTGCGCTGAACCTCATCTACCGCAACGGCGTGCTTGAACAGGGTCTGACCAGAGGCGATGGCGTGACCGGCGAGGACATCACTCTCAACGTGCGCACCATCTCCACCATTCCGCAGAACCTTGCCGGACCGGAGGAAGACATTCCCGAATTCGTGGAGATCCGCGGCGAAGTGTTCATGCGATGGGACGATTTCAACAAGCTGAACGCCGAGAACGAGGACGCCGGTCGCGCGCCATTCGCCAATCCCCGCAACGCGGCCGCAGGTAGCCTGAGACAGAAGGATCCGCGTATCACCGCAACCCGTCGCCTGAGCTTCTACGCGCACGGCATCGGATCGCTGCGTTGGGGTGCGGGGCACGCCGGCAACGGCCATGATGTGGTCAACGACCAATCCGAAGCCTACGAATTGTATAAGAAATGGGGTGTGCCCGTCTCTCCGCACAACCGTGAGGTCACGTCGTTCAAGGAAATCCTCGACATGATCGACTATTACGGCGAACACCGAGGCGACATCGAACACGCGCTTGACGGCATCGTCGTGAAGGTCGACGATTTGGGATTGCAGCGTTCCCTTGGCGCCACATCGCGTGCGCCGCGCTGGGCCATCGCCTACAAATATCCACCGGAAGAAGTCAATACCGAGCTGCTTGACATCACTGTGCAGGTGGGGCGCACCGGACGTGTGACTCCGGTGGCGGTGTTGAAACCCGTGTACGTGGCCGGTTCCACAGTATCCCGTACCACGCTGCACAACCCCTTTGAAGTGGAACGCAAAGGCGTGCTCATCGGCGACACCGTGGTGGTGCGCAAGGCGGGAGACGTGATTCCCGAGCTCGTCGGTCCGGTGCTGGAGCGACGCAAGGGACGCGAGGGCGAGCTCCGCCGGTTCGTGATGCCCACGCGTTGCCCGAGCTGCGGCGCGGAACTCGCTCCCGCCAAAGAGGGAGACAAAGATATACGCTGCCCGAACGTGGAATCCTGCCCGGCGCAGCTGACCGAGCGGATCATCAATCTGGCGTCCCGCAAGGCGTTCGATATCGAACATCTGGGCGACCAATCAGCCATTGCGCTGACGAATCCCGAAGAGGACAGGCCCGATTCCATCGACACGTATGCGCCGAACATCACCGAAATCGTGGTGAAACCCGGTGAGGAGCCTGAACCGTACGAGCCGGTGGCGGGACTGGAACTGCCGCCCATGCAGACACCTGTGCTGTCCAGCGAGGCCGGGCTGTTCTCGTTGACGTCCGCAGACCTCAAGGATGTGCGCGTCTGGCGCGAGGCCCAATCATCGAAATCCACGAGACCGTCGGGTCAAACGGCAAGATCAAGAAAGTGCGCAAACGTGTGGGCGGATCCGGATTATGGCATCAGGTGCCCGCATTCTGGACCGCGCCTACCGCCGCCCGCAAACGCAAGGAAGCCGACATCGACGAGACCGCGGAATATCCGCAATACGTGGTGCCGGATGACGCCGTGGTGATCCGCGAGGAAATCAAGGTATCCCGTGGAGGCACGTCCAGCGTGCAGCCGGTGTACATTCGTCCGGCGGAAAACACCCGCAAGATGCTCGACGAAATGGACAAAGCCCGCCATGCCGACCTGTGGCGCGTTCTGGTGGCCCTGTCCATCCGCAGGCTCGGACCGCCCACCGCACGCACCATCGCCAGCGCGTTCGGTACGTTGGATGCCATCGAACATGCCAGCGTGGACGAATTGTCCCAAATCGACGGTATTGGTCCGGAAATTGCGGAATCCGTAGTCACATGGTTCACCGCGGCCCGTGAGCCGGGCAATTGGCGCGGTGCCGTGCTTGACGCATGGAAGGCCGCCGGCGTAGGAGTCGGACAAGCCCAAGCCAGCGGACTACCACAGACATTGGCAGGCAAAACGGTCGTGGTCACCGGCTCGTTGGAAGGATTCTCCCGCGATTCCGCCAAAGAGGCCATCGTTCTGCGCGGAGGCAAAGCCGCAGGATCCGTCAGCAAGAAAACCGATTGGGTCGTCGTAGGCGAGAATGCCGGCTCAAAAGCCGCAAAAGCCGAGGAACTGGGCATCCCCATGCTCAACGAAGACCAATTCAAACAGCTGCTCGACACAGGAACAGTTGAATAATCGCCACACCATCTGGCGAGCCGTGCCGCGAACCGCTACTGTGGTACGCGGCATAAGGAGGAAGCATGAGCGACGAGCGCACCATCGAAGCGCGCATCTACGAACGGCTAAGCAAAGTGATTGACCCCGAACTGGGCAGGTCCGTCACCGACTTGGGCATGATCGCAGCCATTGACGCCACGCCAGTGGCAGGCGAAACCAACACGTACGACGTACGGGTGCGGGTCGAACTGACCGTGGAAGGCTGTCCGCTGTCGCAGACCATCACCAACCAGATCAACGGCGCGGTCGCTCCTATCCCGATGCCACGTTGATTCCCAGCATCGAAGTCGGCTCCATGAGCCAAGACAAACTCACCCAGCTGGTGGCCGGCCTCAAAGCGGAACGTAAACAGAACCCGTTCAACAAACCCGGCATCAGAACCCGCATCTTCGCCATCGCCTCCGGCAAAGGCGGCGTGGGCAAATCGTCTGTCACCGCCAATCTGGCAGCCACATTCGCGGCGCTCGGCTACGATACCGCCGCCATCGACGCCGACATCTACGGTTTCTCGCTGCCCAGGCTATTCGGCGTGCAATCACAGCCCACGAACCTCAACGGCATGCTCATGCCCGTCACCGCATGGGGTGTGAAACTGATCTCCATCGGCATGTTCGCCGGCGCGGACAGAGCCATCCTATGGCGTGGTCCAAGACTGCAACGCTCCTTGGAACAATTCCTATCCGACGTATGGTGGGGCGAGCCGGACGTATTGCTGCTCGACCTGGCGCCCGGCACCGGCGACATGGCGATTTCCGTGGCACAGGCACTGCCGAACGCCGAACTGGTGGTGGTCACCACACCGCAGCCATCCGCCTCCGACATCGCGGTACGATCCGGCCTGGTGGCATTGCAGGTGCCGATGAAGTTCGCGGCGTCGTGGAAAACATGAGCTACTACGAGCACAAAGGCGAGAAGCTACGTATCTTCGGCGAAGGTGGCGGCGCACGCGTATCCGAACAGCTGACCCACAGCCTCGGCTATGAAGTGCCACTGCTCGCACAACTCCCATTGGAGCCTGAACTGCGCGAAACCGGCGAAGCAGGCCGGCCCGCAGTCCTAACCAAAGAGGGCGCGTTGCGGTCGGACGGTATCGGAGAAACATTCAAGAATCTTGCCGAATCGCTGATGAGACTGCCTCAATAAAATCACCATACGGTTGGAGCGTTCCTCCAAAACAACACATCGGAATGCGACTCAGCCACGGAATACGGAATCCGTTATGAGACAAAACCGACGTAAATCGTGGGTCCTGTGTAATATCAGGCGCAGACACGGGGGCCGAATGGCTGAGAGGAAGCAACCGCTTCAACCGTATGAACGTATACCGGGTAATGCCGGCGCACGGACGTCTCTCTATCTCCCGTGCCTTGACGAAAAGAGAAAGGCACATATCCCATGACTGAAGAAAACCAGTCTTCCGCAGTTCGCAAACACAACAACAAGTGGCGCGTGGTCGATATCGTCGTCGCAGCATCATCGCCGTCGCATCCGGCGTGATTTTCTGGGGCTGGGACATCGTCTGCACCGCGCCGCTGGCCCTCTTCGAGGCGGTGACTCCAGGCTTCGAAGGCCTGCTTAACGCTTTCTGGCTGTTCGCAGGCCCTCTGGCCGCCATCATCGTGCGCAAGCCTGGAGCCGCACTGTTCGCGGAAACCCTCGCGGCCGCGCTCGAACTCACCATGGGCAACCAGTGGGGTGTCGGCGGCTCGCTGATCGTCGGCATCGTGCAGGGCCTCGGCGCCGAAATCGGTCTTGCCATCTTCGCCTATAAGAAGTGGGACCTGCTGTCCACCACGATCTCCGGCGCACTTGCAGGCGTCGGCTGCGGCCTGTACTACTGGCTTACCAATCCGGCTTGGAGCGCGCTACGCGTCAGCATCTACCTGATCGCCTCCGCCATTTCCGGCGCGGTGCTCGCCGGCGCGGTGATGTACCTCCTGCAGGTGGCCATTGCCAAGACCGGCGTGCTCGACCGCTTCGAATCCGGTCGTACGCAGGAACTGGTCTGATTGTCCGATGCAAGCAAATCCCGCATCACATCAAGGTGGTGCGGGATTTCTTGTGATGGCGCATCGCATGACAACGGCATACGAAACAACAGCATGACAATCAGAAGAAAGAACGACGAATGACCACTGACGTTCAGAACACAACAGCGGCCGGCGTGACCGCACATGATTGGGGATGGAGACACGCCTCACGTAAGGATTTCGTGCTACGACACGTCGACTTCGACATCAAACCGGGGGAGCGGGTACTGTTGCTTGGCGCGTCCGGCGCAGGCAAATCAACCCTGATGTCCGGTTTGGCCGGCGTGCTCGGTGGAGATGACGAAGGCGAGCAGGAAGGCGAGCTGCTCATCGACGGCGTCGACGCCAGACAAGCGCGCGGACGTTGCGGCTGGTGCTTCAGGACCCGGACTCGCAGACGATTCTCGAACGTGCCGGAGACGACACCGCATTCGGCTGCGAGAACCTGAACCTGCCGAAAGATGAAATCTGGAACCGGGCACGAGCCGCCCTTGACATCGTCGGGCTCGACTACATGGCGTTCGACCGCTCCACACGAGGACTTTCCGGCGGGCAACGTCAGCGCCTCGCCTTGGCGGGCGTGCTGGCCATGCACCCTGGCCTGCTGCTGCTTGACGAACCGACCGCCAACCTTGACCCGGACGGTGTCAAGGAAGTGCACGACGCTGTCCGCCACGTCCTCGAACAACCCCATGAGACGCTGGTTGTGGTGGAACATCATATCGACGTGTGGCTCGACCTGGTCGACCGCGTCATCGTGCTGGGCAAACCCGAAGCCGATTCGAACGTCGGCGGCGTAATCGCCGACGGCACTCCAGACGAAGTGTTCGGCCACATGGGTCAGGTGCTTGCCGACGGCGGTGCGTGGGTGCCGGGCCGCACCATCGAAAGCCACGCGCCCAAACCGGAACAAATCCGCAACCGCAGGACGTCGTGCTTTACACGCGGGATCTGAGCTTCGGCTATGATTTCCCGCTCGGCGAGCATATCGACCTCGAATTCCATTCCGGTGAGGTGACCGCGTTGACCGGCAGAAACGGCGTGGGCAAATCCACACTCGGACTCACTCTCGCAGGACTGCTCAAACCGATAGCAGGACGTGTATGCATGGCGGACAATCTGGTACCTCCCCATCGCGAAAACAATGTGATCACATGGAAAAGCCGCGACTTGCTGGGACGTATCGGCATGGTGTTCCAAGAGCCGGAACACCAGTTCGCCGCATCCACCGTGCGAGACGAGGTGGCCATCGGCCCCAAATCCATGGGCAAAACCGACGAGGAGGCGTATTCCATCGCCGACAGGCTGTTGGAACGCCTGAATCTTTCCCGCTTCGCCAAAGCGAATCCATTCACCCTATCGGGCGGTGAGAAAAGAAGACTGTCCGTGGCGTCCATGCTGGCTGCCGCGCCAAAAGTGCTGGTCATGGACGAGCCGACATTCGGACAGGATTTCACCACGTGGACCAGCATGGTCCAATTGATCGCCGGTGCGCGCGACCAAGGTTGCGCGGTCATCATGATTACGCACGATGAGCCGCTCATCGAAGCGCTGGGCGCACGCCGTATTTTGGTCAGAGAGGGGGAGTGACATGCTCGAAACCAACAAAAACAGTGGGCGCGACGGCAATGAAAAGCTCGAAACCATTACCGTGGTGCCACACAAGGAACGTCGTAACGAAACGAAGCCGGCGTCACCGTCATGGTTCGTGGCGAAAATCAACCCGGTAAGCCGTTTCATCGGTGCGTTGATCCTGTGCATTCCGATGTTCTTCACCCTCGATGTCGTTTCGGCATCCGTGGCGTTTGGTTTGGAAATGCTATTGTTATGGATCGGCGGAGTGGCTCCCTGGACGTCTTGCGCAAGACATGGCCGGTATGGATAGCGGCCACAGGCAGCTTCGTTTCCGTGGCGTTGTACGGCAAGATATCCGGCACGGTGCTGGCCAATCTGGGCGGCATCATCGTCATCTCCCAAGGATCGCTCTATCTGGCGTTGGCCACATTCCTACGTGTCGCCGCAATCGCCGTGCCGGGTGTGATTCTGGCTTTGGGACTCGACCCGACCGATCTGGCCGACGGACTCGTGCAGATTCTGCGCCTGCCGCAACGTTTCGTATACGGCGGCCTTGCCGGCATGCGCATGTTCACGCTGCTGCAGGACGATTGGCGTGCACTCGGCCAGTCACGCCGCTCGCGTGGCCTCGGCGACGGCAGCACCATCAAACGCGTCTTCTCGCAGGCATTCAGCTTGCTCGTCGTATCCATCCGACGTGGAACGAAACTCGCCACCGCCATGGAAGCGCGCGGATTCGGATCCGACGCGCCACGAAGCCAAGCGCGCGAATCGAAACTGCATGCGGTCGACTGGCTGTTCTACGCCATCTGCATCGCGGTGCCGGCAATCGCGTTGGCCACCGCATACTACACCGGCTACTGGCATTGGGCGTTCAGCAACGTGTCCAACTAATGGATGATGATTCCCCAATCGGCAGCTAAATGAAAAAGCTCTCTGTCATACGTTCCAATCGGAATCGTATGACAGAGAGCTTTATCCTATTTCGGCAAGCCTTACACGGCTTCTTACTTGGCGAGCTTATCCAGCAGCAACGCTCGGTGATGACGTTGTTCTTCAACGCCGGCAGACTGATGGACTCGTTCGGGCTATGCGCGTTGGCCTTCGGATCCTCCGGACCGGTGACCAGCACCTGCGCCTTCGGAAGATGCGCTGCAATTCCGGAATGAACGGGATGGAGCCACCCTCGCCCTTGTTGACCGGAGCCACACCGAACGCTTCCTCCATGGCGTCCATGCGTCCTTGGTGGCCTCAGCGTTCGGATCCATGGCCCAGCCCATGCCGTTGTCGAGCTTGTCGACCCACACTTCGGCACCGAACGGCGCATGCTCCACCATGAACTTGGCCAACGCTCCTGGGCCTCTTCCGGGCGCTGGTTCGGCGCGGTGCGCAAGCTCAGACGGAACGTGGTTTCAGGAGAGATGACGTTGAAGGATCCTTCCACCGGATGCGCGTCGAACCCGATGACGGTGACGCTGGGCTTCGTCCACAGACGCGCGGCGAGCGAACCGGTGCCGGCAAGACGATACGATTCGACGATGCCCGCGTCGGCACGCACAGTCGCCTCGTCCATATCACGCTGCAGGCCGCCAACCGGTTCCTCGGACGCAACGCCCGGCACGGCCAAATCGCCATTGGCGTCGTACATGGAGGAAATCAACATCGCAGCCAGCGTGTTCGCGTCAAGAATCGGGCCGCCATACTGGCCGGAATGCACCGGATGTTCCAACGCCTTGACATGCACATCAATATCGGTGTTGCCACGCAGCGACGTGGTCAGCGACGGAATCTCAGCGGACCAGTTGCCCGAATCGGCCACAATGATCACATCGGAAGCGAACTCGTCCCGGTGCTCTTCGATGAACGGAATGAAGCTCGGAGAACCCATCTCCTCCTCACCTTCGATGAACACCTTGATGTTCACCTTCAGATCGTCTTCAAGCGCTTTCAGCGCACCGGAATGAATGGCGATTCCACCGCCGTCGTCCGCGGCTCCGCGGCCGTACAGACGCGTGTCGATTTCAGTGCCGACGAACGGGTCGGTGTTCCATACGCTCGGATCCGGCACCGGCTGCACGTCATGGTGCGCGTACAGCAGCACCGTCGGCGCATCCTCGCTGACGTTTTTGGAACCGATGACCTCCCAAGCGCCCGGCGTGCCGTCGGGGTTGTGCGACTGCACCACCTTCGTATCGACGCCGACCTCGCGCAGCAGGTCCGCCACGAATTGCGCGGAACGCTTCATATGATCGGCGGTGATGCCCTTCGCGGAAATCGACTGCAACGCGATCTTCTGGTTCAACACGTCGACGATGCGGTTGAAATCCGACTCGACGCGCGTGCGGATCTCTTCGGGTCCTAAAGCTGTCATAATCCTTGATGCTCCCTATATATGCGTGTGTATTACGCGGATTGAATATCGTGTGACGAATGTCCATTGTATCCGTTCTTTGCAGACCGTCCGACCGCAGCTTGAATCGCAGCTTGAACCGCAACGCAGACGGCACCGCGGGCGGCATCGAGCTCGATACGTCACCTTACGCTCTATAGGCATGAGTTTGTTTACCAAGAAGGAAGAGCCGGCGCAGGAGAACGTCGAGAGCAAGGCTGCACAGCCGACCTCCGGCAAGGGCCGTCCGACCCCGAAGCGCAAGGACGCCCAGGCGCAGAATCTCCGTCCGCTGGTCCCCAAGGATCGCAACGCCAGCCGTAAGGCGGCCAAGGCCCGCATCCGCGAACGTGAGAACGCCGAATACGATGCCATGCAAAGTGGCGACATCAACCACATGCCGAAGTCGGAACGTCTGCCGTGGCGCATCTACATCCGTGACTACGTCGATGCCCGCTTCAATCTGGGCGAGTTCTTCATCCCGGTCGCGTTCATAATCCTGATCGGATCCATGGTCGTCACCTACAAGTGGCCTGCATTGGCGTTGCCGCTCATGCTGATCATGTATGTCTACTTGTTCGCCGTGATTATCGACGTGGCGGTCATGTGGCACAAGCTCAAGAAGAAGCTCATCGAGAAATTCGGTGAGCAGTCCGTGGCCAAGGGCATGCGTTCCGGTTCCTATGCGTGGAGCCGTGCCCTCCAGATTCGCCGTTGGAGGCTTCCGAAGCCTCGTTACCCGAAGCGTGGACACTGGCCGGAGTGATCGGTATCGAGAACCGCCGGTGATTTTTCAAGCCGTCAGCGAACAACTGACGGCTTTTCCATTACCATGGAAAACGATTGCTCGCATTGAACAAAAGCTCACTTCACGTGCGTGCAAACGAATCAATGAGGAACGAATTGGGATTCAATATGGTTCAACAGCATTTCGACATCGCTATCATCGGAGCCGGCCCCGGCGGTTACTCTACGGCACTGCGTGCCGCGGAACTCGGCAAATCGGTGGCGTTGATCGAACGTGACGGTACGCTCGGTGGCACATGCCTCAACCGCGGATGCATCCCATCGAAGGCATTGTTGACTGCCGTGCATAGCGTCGAAACCATCCATAACGCCGAACGCATGGGCATCAACGCCACGCTGCAGAGCATCGATTTCGGCAGATTACGTGATTTCCGCGTCTCCACCGTGGAAACGATGACGAAAGGGCTGACGGGCCTGCTGGCGCATCGCGGCGTCACCGTATTCCGCGGTTGCGCGGCATTGCAGAACGCGCATACAGTACGTGTCACGCCGGCTGAGGGGGAGACGCAGGTATCGCGGTCCGTGGAAGCCGGCGTGTTCGAACCGGTTGAAACGGAACTTGCGATTGATGCCGACGACATCGTGTTGGCAACCGGATCGCGTCCGCTTGCGTTGCCTGGAAATCCGTTCGCCGGCGCGCTGATCGATTCCACCCAGGCGTTGGAGCTGAATACCTTGCCTCCAGCGCGGTGATTATCGGTGCGGGTGCGGTGGCATTGGAATTCGCGTCGCTGTGGAATGCCGCCGGTTGCGAAGTGACACTGCTGATTCGTAAGGACCGCGTGCTGTCCACATGGGAACGCCGTGCTTCGATGACGCTGACACGTGAGCTGAAACGCAGGGGAGTGAACGTGATCGCACGCACCGCGGTGGACCGTGTCGACACTGGCGCGAACCTAGGGGCACTGTGCACTATCGGCAGGGCGATTCCGATGAGGACCGCACCGCTTACGGCGAAGTGGTGCTTGCCGCCATCGGACGTGTGCCCAATACCGACGCGACTGGTTCCGCTCCAGCGGCCTGAAGCTCGACGAACGAGGATACGTGACCGTCGACGGATACGGACGGACGAACCTTGATGGCGTGTGGGCGCTGGGAGACATCACTCCAGGTCATGCGCTGGCCCACCGCGCCTTTGAACAAGGCATCACCATCGCTGAGAAAATCGCCGGAGCCGATCCAAAACCCGTGATTGACGACACCGTGCCACAGGTGGTGTTCTCTTTCCCCGAAGCAGCAAGCGTCGGATTGACGCTCGACCAGGCAAAAGCGCGCGAAGACGTGGTCGAGCCGAAGGAGACGGCATACCCGATGCTGTCCAACGCGCGCATGCTGATGAGCGGGGAAGGCGGATCGATGACCGTCGTCAGCGGTGCGTTTGCGAACAATCCTGATATGCAGGTGGTGTTGGGCGTGCACATCGTCAGCCCAATCGCCAGTGATTTGATAGCGGAAGCCGAACAGTTGGTCGGCAACCGTGTCCCGCTTGCCGATGCGGCACGGCTCATCCACCCGCATCCCACGTTCAGCGAGACGCTCGGTGAGGCGTTGCTGAAAGCGGACGGACGCCCGCTGCATACGAGATAGGCGGAGTAGAATAGCGCAGTCGCACCATAAATGGCATGGTTCCTGATAGACTATCGTCCCAGTGTGTGTAACCGAACCGTCAAGCGAGGAAGTCGATGGCAGATAAAGCAGAGAAAAAGAAGCAGAAGAAGCAAGGCACCATCAACCAGATCATCCAGATCTTCAAATACACCCAAGCTGAGGATAAGGCGCTTCCGTGGCTGTGCGGTGGCGTGTTCGTGGCACCGATTATCGTGTTCGTCGTACTGGGCGTCATATTCAAGTGGCATGTGTTCAGCTGGATCCTGTTCATGATTCTTGCCGTCATGCTGGGCGTGCTGTTCGCCACCATGATGCTCACCAAGCGTGCCGACAAGGTCGGCTACGCCAAGATCGAAGGTCGTCCCGGTGCCGCAGTAAGCGTGCTCGGCAACATCAGCAAGGCCGGCTTCAACTTCCCCCAGGAACCGGTGTGGATTGACCCGAAGACCAAGGACGCCATCTGGCGCGGTACCGGTTACAACGGCATCTATCTGCTGGGCGAAGGCGATTACAATCGCGTCAAGCGAGCCATGGATCGTCAGGAGCAGCGCATCAAGGGCGTGACCGCCGGCTCTGAAATCCCGGTCTACCGTATGTACGTCGGCACCGGCGCAAACCAGACCCGCCTCAAGGACGTGCGTAAGACGCTGCTCAAGTTCAAGAGCTACCAGCCGACCCATCACAAGAACAAGCTGATGGCCGCCATCCATCCGAGGACTCGTTTCGTGCTCACCAAGACCGAGCTCACGGTGCTCAACGAGCGTCTGCGTACCTGCAGCTGAAGAACGGCATGAGCGTGCCGAAGGCGTCGACCCGATGCATCCGCAGCGCGTGAGCCGTCGCGCCATGCGCGGCCGCTGACGGTGGAATCGCATTATTCCGTTGAAAAAGCTCCAATCGCGTCGTGCGATTGGAGCTTTTCCTATATTCGAAGCCATACGTGTCCATTAATTGACACGCCGCTGAAGGGCGTGACGCGACCGTTCGTAACACTTGAATCCCCATTTTTCGCGAATCGCACTTCGAATATGTCATTACGAAACATTCTCGTAACCCAAATGGCGAGTGAGCGAAACTCGCGACCATAGACTAATAGCCTGTAAGTAACTTATTCGAAAGGAGCGGTCCCGTGACTGCACTTGAAACCAAGGCTGATGCTGAGGCCCTTATCAACAAGGAAGGCATTGAGTATGTCTCCGTTCGCTTCACCGATCTGATCGGTGTTCAGCAGCACTTCACCGTGCCGGCAAGCGAATTCCTGAAGGACGCCTTCACCGACGGCATGCCGTTCGATGGCTCCTCCGTGGAAGGCTTCCAGGCCATCAACGAGTCCGATATGAAGCTGGTGCCGGACGTTTCCACCGCATTCATCGATCCGTTCCGCAAGCACAAGACCCTCGACGTGGCATTCTCCATCGTCGACCCGCTGACCGACGAGCCGTACTCCCGCGACCCGCGTCAGGTTGCCGGCAAGGCCGAGGCTTACCTGAAGTCCACCGGCATCGCCGATACCGCTTCCTTCGCTCCGGAAGCCGAGTTCTTCATCTTCGACAAGGTGCGTTTCGAGAACAGCATGCAGCGCTCCTTCTACGAGGTGGACTCCATCGAGGCTCCGTGGAACTCCGGCATTGACACCGAAGATGACGGCACCCCGAACATCGCCTTCAAGAACCGCGTCAAGAAGGGCTACTTCCCGGTTCCGCCGATTGACCACACCCAGGACCTGCGCGACGACATGGTCGCCAACCTGCAGAAGGTCGGCCTGATTCTCGAGCGTTCCCACCACGAGGTGGCAGGCGCTGGCCAGCAGGAGATCAACTACCGCTTCAACTCCCTGCAGCATGCAGGCGATGACCTGATGAAGTACAAGTACGTCGTCCACGAGACCGCTGCCCTCGCTGGCAAGGCCGCTACCTTCATGCCGAAGCCGATTGCAGGCGACAACGGCACTGGTATGCACTGCCACCAGTCCCTGTGGAAGGACGGCAAGCCGCTGTTCTACGATGAGAAGAACTACGGTGGTCTGTCCGACCTCGCCCGCTGGTACATCGGCGGCCTGATCAAGCACTCCTCCTCCGTGCTTGCCTTCACCAACCCGTCCCTGAACTCTTACCACCGTCTGGTCCCGGGCTTCGAGGCTCCGGTCAACCTGGTGTACTCCGCTCGTAACCGTTCCGCCGCCATCCGTATTCCGCTGGCCGGCACCTCCCCGGCTGCGAAGCGTATCGAGTTCCGCGCTCCGGATCCGTCCTGCAACCCGTTCCTCGCCTTCTCCGCACAGCTGATGGCAGGCTTGGACGGCATCCTGAACCACATCGAGCCTCCGGCACCGGTCGACAAGGATCTGTACGAACTGCCGCCGGAAGAGCATGCTGGCATCAAGCAGGTTCCGAGCTCCCTGGCTGAGGCCATGGACGCACTTGAGGAAGATCACGACTTCCTCACCGCAGGCGACGTCTTCACCGACGACTGATCGAAACCTGGATCGGCATCAAGCGTGGCGAAATCGACCAGGCTCGTCTGGCTCCGACCCCGCTGGAGTACGAGCTGTACTTCCACATCTGATAGGCGAAGCCCCTGAGCCCTACTGCCGACTGGAAAACAGCGGTTACAGAATAGCTCAGGTAACTTATAAGCCACTTATGCGTGGCTTCAGACGCATGCCCCCACACAAACCATTTGGTTTTGTGTGGGGGCATGCGCTTTTCATGTCGAGTTCTCCGGCATGGACTCCAGCCAGTCGTCCAGGTCGCGCCGCCAGACAAACTGACCTCGACAAGACCATCGGTATTTATCAGGAGAGTGAGAAGGTGCTCAGTGAGGATCTTCCGGTAATTCCGTATGTGGCATACGAACGTGGCCGCAGCCTGTGCGAAGGGTGTACATGCCGACTACTACATGGTAGTACCTGAATACTACTGTCACCAAATAATATGATGATCATCTGAAACATACGAAATCATACGTTTCGAAATACATCACCGACTGCAATTCATATCCGTGCGGTATGAGCATGCATAAGTATGTTTATGCCGCATGGTCATATTGTGTCAAGTCGCCTACGACGCACTGACAGCACTCCTATACTCAGCCGTATGTTGTTTCAAGCCGGATCTTTGCTCCTTGTCATCATCAGTGTCTATCTGCTCAAACGCATCCACATCTTCTCGGACAAATCCTACAAGGTGGTGCAGGGGCTGGTGTTCAATCTCACCCTGCCGTGCGCCATCGTGATGAGTTTCGCCACGAACAAGCATCCGATGAATCTGCTGTGGCTGGTGGTGTTCGGCCTGTTCGCTTGCATGATTCCGCTGTTTATCGTGTATTTCGGCTCACGAGGCGACGAGCCGCGCTACCGTGCCTACCAGATGCTCAACGCATCAGGCTGAACATCGGCGCGTTCTGTCTGCCGGTGGTACAGACCTTCATGGGGCCGAGCGCGGGACTGCCGGTCATCATGCTGGATATCGGCAACGCATCATCGCCACAGCGGCATCCCTGACCATCACCCGTTCGCTGCTGCATCTGGGAAGCCCTACCAAAAACCTACCGATGAGTCTCAGAATCAAGAACATCGCGCGCGACTTCTACTCATCCATATCGTTCGACTGCTACATGCTCATGCTGGTATTCATGTTCGCCGGCTGGACCGTACCGCAATGGATCGTCACACTGATCACGCCGTTCGCCAACGCCAACGCGTTCGCAGCAATGGCCATGATCGGCTTGATGATGGAAATTCCCGACAATCACAAAGACCGTTCGGAATTGGGCAAAGTCATCGCATGGCGGTTCCTGTTCAGCATCATCATCGCGCTGTCCGCATGGTTCCTTCTGCCGTTAGACGAACGCGTCCGAGAAATCGTGGTGCTGGCCGCGTTCGCGCCGGTGACGATCTTCTCCACGAAATTCACTGATTCACTGACCGGCAACGCGAAACTTGCGGGCTTCTCACTGACCGTCACGGCCATCATCGGACTGACGTTCATGACGATTCTGCATGCAGTCCTGCCGGTGGCTGAAGTTTCCGGATGACGGCCACGCAATCCCTATGCGTTATGCGTTGCATGATACGTTCGATTTCGGCAGATCAGATGCAAAATAGATACCATGCTGACGTTCCGTGGTGGAGAAGCCCGCATCGACCGTGCGCTGTAGGAACGCTTTCATATCATCATAGAATCCGTTGAGATTATAGAAGATGCAAGGTTGGTCCAGCTGATCAAGACAGATTTTCGACACCACCTCGCTGATTTCCTCCAACGTTCCCGTGCCGCCGGGGAAAGCGATGAACACGTCTCCAAGCTCGATCATACGGGTCCGTCGTTCCACAATATTCGGCACGACAACCAGTTGGGTCAGGTTATGGTGGGCAACGCCTTTGTCCACAAACATCTGTGCCTCGATACCGGTCACGTCGCCGCCACGGGCGAGTACGGTATCGGCGATCACGGCCATCAATCCTTCGTCGGATCCGCCATACACCAGTCTGTTGCCATTGTCCGCAATCCATATGCCAAGTTCCTCAACGGCTTTCTTATATATGGGATCGTTCCCTCATGCGCGCCGAGATACACGGTGATGTTCATACCCATCCTTCTTCGCCGGCAACATGCCGGCATCACAAACCGTCAATCAAAACCACACTTTAACGCATCACCAACCCCCCGTCGACATGCAGGGTCTGACCAGTGATGAATGAGGCGTCATCGCTGGCCAGCATAGCCACGGCCCCGGCGATATCATCGGCGGTGGCGAGTCTGCCCAACGGTGTAGACGCGATGATGCGCTCGCGTACATCCTCAGTGGTGGCGCGGCTCGATTCGGTGCCAATGGTGAGCCCGGCCGCGATGGCATTCACGGTTACGCCCCATGCCCCAGCCTCCTGTGCCAATGATCTGGTGAAACCCACCAACGCACCTTTTGCCGCGGTGTAGTCATGATACGGCACGATCGGGGAGTCGACGAGATTGCTGGAGATGTTGATGACGCGTCCTCCGGCCTGACGCCGCATCTGCGGCAGCGCAGCTTTGCAGGTGTTGTATGCGCCTTGAGGCATCCTTCGAGCTGTGTCGTGTAATCGGACCATCCGATGGTGTCGAATGTCTTGCGGTTGCGTGGGTCGAACGAATAGCGGGCGAATGCGTTATTGACGAGAATATCCAATCCGCCGAATGTGGTGACGACAGTGGATACCATGTCGCGCACCTGACCGTAGTCGGTGACATCGGCCTTGCAGGTAATCACGCGACCGGCCGCCCCGCAATCATTCATAATGTGTTGCGCGCACCGCTCCGCACGCTCGTCATCGCTGACGTAGTTGATGGCCACGCATGCGCCGGCACGAGTCAGTCGCAACGCGATCGCCGCGCCGATGCCGCGACTCGAGCCGGTCACCAACGCGACGCGTCCCTTCAATGGCAAGGAATCGGACTGCTGCATGGAAGTTCCTTTCGGTTTTGGACATATGGGTTTCGTGTGATTGCT
>ENA-OQMZ01000084-OQMZ01000084.1-human-gut-metagenome-genome-assembly--contig:-NODE-84-length-36329-cov-7.128639_pt1 | contig 36329 bp, 33 predicted proteins | sample MGYA00242621_ERZ504862 | MGnify/ENA primary metagenome ERZ504862 (study PRJEB26092, sample SAMD00036393) | human gut metagenome | host: Homo sapiens | study: EMG produced TPA metagenomics assembly of...
CGGTGATTCCGCTGTGGAACGACAACGTCGCCGCCGCGTCCGCGACGAACGTGAAGAACGTGTCGTTCGACTACACCAACCTGCTACCTACAACACCATCACCAAGTGACGGCTTCGTTGTGACGTTTCGCTGCCAATCGGCAACGAAAAACGAGGTGGGGGTTCGAATCCTTAATGGATTCGAACCCCCACTCGGCGTTTTGCAGCCGTTTCGTTTATTTGCTTACGGCGTCAAACCTATGGCGTCAGCTCTGCACGTAGCTGCCCTTCGGGGACTTCCAACCGCAGTTCATCATCTCGCTGTTGAACACCATCGCACCGTCGCCATGGGCGGGGACGACGATCATGCCACCGTCGCCGTGGTGACGGGCCACACCGTCCAGCGCGGCCTTCGCAGCCTCGACCGGATCTTCCTTGGCATACAGCACACGGTCGGAAACCTGGTGTGCGGCGACTTCCTTGACGAACGCCTCACCGATGCCGGTGCAGGAGATCGCAACGGAATCGTTGTTGGCGTAGGTGCCGCAACCCGGCAGTGGCGAATCGCCAACACGGCCCGGCATCTGGTTGGTGATGCCGCCAGTGGAGGTGCCGGCTGCGATATTGCCGGACGCGTCACGTGCGACGGCGCCGATGGTGCCATGCTTCTCCCATTCGTCGCCATTGGACTGCGCCTCACGCAGGGATTCCTGACGGGCCGGGGTGATGAAGTACTCGCTGTCGCACAGTTCGATGCCCCACTCCTTGAGCAGGTTATCGCCCGGCTTGGCGAACATGACGTGCTTGGTCTTCTCCTTGATGGCGCGCGCACATTGATCGGGTTCTTGGACGTGGTCAGACCGCATGCGGAGCCGACTTCGCCGTCAACGCCAGTCATCAGGAGGAATCCATGGACACGATGCCTTCGCTCGTCAACGCGGCACCACGGCCAGCATTGAATTCGGGAGCATCCTCCATGACACGAATGGCCGCGCAGACGGCATCCTCGGCCGGAGCGCCCTGTTCCAGCAGCGCATAGCCGGCTTCAAGGGCCCTGTTCAGATCCTGCTCCACCTGGGCGCGACGTTCCGGCGTGTCCTTCTTGCCGCGATTGCCAGCGCCTGCGTGGATCACCAGAAGGATCCCATCCGGATCAGCTGGGCAACCCGGACCGTCGACTGCGGCAATGCTGCTTCGTTTGTTGACATCTTCTCTCCTTCAGATATCTCGCTTATGTTTGACATTCGCAGATATCTTACGCCGGTGGCGGCAACGAAGCGCCCGACATGTGCAAAAGCGATGCCGTCGCGCCGTTACGCAATCAAAAACATATCGAAGCACGACTGCGTCCTTTCTTACGTTTCATACTTTTGCAAATCGCAATCTCGTATTTCATGATGCTCCTCCGTTGGTAGTGCCAGTATGTGTCAAGCGCATCGTTCCCCGGACAAAATCACGTTCTTAAGCAAAGCCACGCTTGTAAATCGGAACCACAAGTCGTTGTGGCCCCTACGGATTCATTGTATGTCGAAATGGCTGAATAATTATCCATCGCAAAAACTCTCGTAAGCAACACCTATCGAGATAAATGTAGCTTATTTTAACGTTAGCTACACTTATGCGGATAAGTGTAGCTAACGCACATGCGATGCGACTGATAGATTGGCAAATACAATCATCCCCGCATGTGCGGGGAACACTTGAAACGCTGGCGCAGCTTGTTTTCGAGCGCGGGATCATCCCCGCATGCGCGAGGGACACCTGCCGAGTGGCTGGTAGTCCTGCATGTCGTGGGGATCATCTCCGCATGTGCGGGGAACACGGTGTCGTGGTGGTAGAATTGGATTGCTCGAAGATCCCACGCGACCAGCTTTCAAGACTGGAACATCAGTCGGGGGGTTATCTTCGGGTTTTCTATTTCAGTTGGATCTGATGCAGTCCCGATATGTCGAGCACCCATAGCTCGCGGATATGCGTTTCGTACCGTTGGGGATCATCCCGCATATGCGGGGAACACGCGAACGTCTGCGTTTTCATGACATATCTGCAACAAAATCTATTAGCTTATCCTGAACACTTATCCATGCTTCAGAATCCAATCCAACATTGGTTTTCCTGTTTTTCTCTTCATCAATTTTGCTTTTGTCTGGCGGGGTGCCATGATGCCCTCCGACCACGCAGGCATACTGCGTGCAGCTTTTCTCCCCCAACCTCGGACTCGCAGGAGATATCCCTCAAGAATAATCTCTCCTGCGATGGGATGTGTGGTGATATGAACTGATTTTTGTTCCGCATTTCCCCTAACTCGATGGGAGATGATGGAACCATGGCAAAAGGAACGAGATACACGCCGGAGTTCGAGGCGAAGGCCGTCAGGCTGTCGACCGAGTCGCGCGGCTCGTATTCGTCGGAGACCAAGGCGATCGAACAGGTCGCCAAGGATCTGGGGTCGCGCCGGAGACGCTGCGCCGTTGGCGCAACAAGACGGACGCCACGGTCGCGGCGGAGACCAAGCTGATATGGCCCGATTCCACGTACGCACGCCATGTTTCTTAGTCTATGCACATTTGCCCCTCCGATGGATCATTTCCGCGCACGAGGGGAACACCATGACGACTTCGAGCTCCCTGTGTTATCGCAAGAACTATCCCCACATACGCAGGGAAATGTTGCCACGAATTCTGCTTATTCCAATGCCACACGTTTATCGATATGCCGCTTGAAGCTGTTTCACATGTTGTTTGCGGATTTTCCTATCGGTGATGTTGAGCACTTAGAGTTTCTGCGTGATGCTTTCAGGGTCAGAGCTATTGCAAACAGTTTTTCTTGGAGCCAACCTTCTCAAATAAGTATTACTTAATTTTCCATTAGTTACATGTATCGTGATTAATGTAGCTAAGTGCCGAAGGCAAATACAAATAACGGCGTGCACTTATTGCATAGGAGACCACAACCCCGGCAAGGCTATTGGGAAAATAAGTGAAAGGACCGAGGCTGCAGCTTTACGTTTCTCTAAATGGCTATTTATTAGAACTTGCGACTACTCGCTTTGAGCAAGCTTTATTCAAAAGCAACCGAGTCGTTAGACTTGGAGATATAGTCAAATTGGAAGATTCAAAACGAGTTCCACTAAATAGTCGAGATCGAGATGCACGAAAAGGACCTTATCCTTACTATGGTGCGACCTCGATTATGGATTATGTTGATGATTATCTATTTGATGGCATTCGAGTACTCCTAGGCGAAGATGGATCAGTTATCGATGAAAGTGGAAGGCCCATTCTTCAATATGTCTGGGGAAAATACTGGGTAAATAATCATGCGCATATCCTTGCAGCAGCGAGCGACTATTCGCTTGAAGCTATTTACATAGCATTGCAACGCACGCCAATCAGTCATATTGTTACTGGTGCAGTTCAAAGGAAGATTAGTCAGCGCAACCTAAATAAGCTCAAGTTAGAAATGCCTGATGCTAAGTCCCTTGAATATCTTCAAGACATTTTTGCAGCTTATCGATGTAATTGCGAAGAAAATCGTGGGCTTGTTTCTCTCCGCGATGCCCTTCTTCCCAAGCTCATGTCAGGAGAGATTGATGTTTCCAAGATTGATGTCGCTCAGCTAAATAGCCATTTAGCCGAGTATTCCACCGTTTTAGGCAAACTGTTTCCGTTATCAACCTTGAAGGGAACAGTTATGGAGAATGCTATCCAACTCATTCTTGCCCAAATGCAGTCAGTCCTGAACTCGCCTCAGCTGAAACGCCTGAAAACCGTTCTTACAGAGATATTGCCCGGCGGCAAAACAATCAAAGACGATTCGGAATTGTTGCCGCTTTTTCTCACCGCGAAAGAGGTTGAAGGATGTTCGTCCAAAACCATTGAATATTACAGAAGCACGCTCAGCCTTATGACCGAAACCCTCGCCAAACCGTACACGCAGATCGAAAGCGACGACTTGCGCAAGTATCTCAACGATTACGAGGCATCCCGCGGTAGCAGCAAAGTTACCATAGACAACATCCGCCGCATCATGTCGAGCTTCTTCTCATGGCTCGAAGATGAAGACTACATAGTAAAAAGCCCGGTTCGCCGCATTCATCGTGTCAAGACCGTGCAGGTCGCCAAAGAGGTTCTGACCGATGAGGATCTTGAGACCCTGCGAAATGTCTGTGGCACGAAGCGGGACCTTGCAGTGATCGACCTGCTGGTTTCAACGGGCATGCGTATTGGTGAACTCGTCAAACTCAACATAGAGGATGTGAACCTTGCTGAACGTGAGTGCCTGGTTATGGGCAAGGGCAACAAGCAGCGACCCGTTTACTTTGATGCGAGAACGAAGCTGCATCTAGAGGAGTATCTGCACGCAAGAGCAGATCATGCCCCGGCGTTGTTCGTCGCCCTTGACTCAAGCGCACGCCGTGTGACCATCGGCAATCTTGAGCAACGGTTACGCAAACTTGGCAAATCTGCCGGTGTGTGTCACGTCCATCCGCATAAGTTCCGCCGCACGTTGGCAACCCATGCCATCGATAAGGGAATGCCCATAGAACAGGTGCAAAAGTTGCTGGGCCATGCCAAAATAGACACGACCATGCACTACGCGATGGTTAACCAAAACAACGTGAAAGCTTCGCATAGGAAGTATTTGGAATGAGACTCGGGGATATCTGCAGCAAAATCGGTAGTGGCGCGACACCTCGCGGAGGGAAAGAAGCTTACTCGGCATCCGGCATTCCCATCATTCGAAGTCAAAACGTTCTTGATTGGTCTTTTAGCTCCAATGGACTTGCTTACCTTAACGACGAGCAGGCAAGGACACTTTCGAATGTTGAAGTGCATCAAGGTGACATTCTTCTCAATATCACTGGTGATTCAGTCGCCCGTGCCTGTATTGTGCCAAGTGACGTTATACCTGCAAGAGTAAATCAACATGTTGCGATTCTTCGCCCCAAAGAAAAGGCAAATGCGACTTTCATCCTTGCTTGGCTGCAAACTAATAAAGACCTTCTCCTCAAGCTTGCCTCTTCAGGGGCTACACGAAATGCTTTAACTAAAAGGATGCTTGAAGGATTAGATATTAATCTACCTCCATAGATATTCAGAACCATATTGCAGCACTCATTAGCCTTATCCAATCAAAAATAAACTTAAACATTAAGCTAAATGGCTATTTAGCTGCATGAGATCAATCTTTGATACGTCAATTTCTCCTGACATGAGCTTGGGAAGTAACCTGTCACGAATTTCTTCCAATCGTTTATTTTCCCTCTGATTCGCAACAATGAGTTCAACCATAGGGACGGCAATCTTGTTGAATCTATTTAATGTTTTATCATCCGGGAGCACAAGTCTCATTGTCTTAACGTAATCACGAGGTAGCTCCGTCTGACCCGTGCTGCCCGTATGCAAAGATTCAATGTGTTTTTCGTGCTTGAAAGCCCAAAAACCTAAATATAGCGCATACCGGGGGTCGGCAGTGCGGACAATTGTTATATGTGAATCAGCCACTAGTTTTTTAGGTTCAAACCATACTTGTGCGGTTCTGCCGAGTGAGCCAACACCAGTTGAGTTAATAAGCAAATCATATTTTTTCAGCCATTTCTCTGTTTTCTTACGGGGAGCGTGCGTTCTGCCATTCTCTACAAGAATAAGATTGCTTCGAACACAGGTCTGTCCAAGAACAACTTCATCGGAGACATCGCTATATTTGGGCGCAATTCCACGGCAAACCATGCCAGCAATCTCAGCAATCTCCGCCCAACGCCAGTTTCGAGGCAAAATTGCATTTTTGTCATTTTCGTACTCGCAATAAAGGGTTTTGGCATAAGTCTTCAAGTATTCGAGTAAATAGCCATTTAGCTGAGTATTGATTCTTTGCTTCGTATAAATCGAATCAAGTATTGAAACCACTTTTCGCTGTGTCTCGATGTGAGGAAGTTCAATTTCAATTCGAGACACATCAGCAGGATGGACACGAAATACTTTCATACCTCTTACATACCGACGAAGCTCACCGATAAAACAAGGAGAACTCATAAGGTAGTTGAGATAGGCAGGTATAACAAGATCTCTGCGTTTAACACGGACAATAGTCGTCTCAGTACCCGAAACAGCAAGCTTATTTTGTGGATTGTTGAAAAGATAAGCATGTCCCAAATCATCAACAGTTTCCGAAGTAAGCACATACACGATGTCCTGATCTTTAAGGCACTGACTTTCTTTAACCTTTTCACCGCGGAGAATAAACGGAATAGGTTTTGATGGACTTTCAACATCAATGCGCAGGTCAAACCCTTTATAAAGGTCACCATAATGGATATAGAGGTAATCTCCGGTGTCGTGCATACGGGCACGGGGAATGCTCGCTCCACGACTAAAGCTGCAAATATCGCCAAGTACGACTTTACATCCCATACCCAATTGCCTCCAGATTCTTCTTGATTTGCTCTTGCAAGCGGCTGGATTCCTCAAAGCACTTGGAAATCTCACCAGTTAGCCGCTTCATTTTCTCTTCGAATGGTTCACCGTCATCTTCCGGTTCGGCAATGCCTACATAGCGGCCTGGCGTGAGAATGTAGTCTTGCTTGGCAATGTCCTCAGTTGTGGCGATGGCAGAAAAGCCTTCTCCTCTTCCAGTGTTCCAGCACGGAATGCGTCGAACGCTCCCGATACCTTGGCGATGTCTTCATCGGTGAACTCACGCAGTTTACGAGAAACCATGGTTCCCATGTCCCTCGCATCAATAAACAAGGTCTTGCCCGGCTGGGCCTTCTTGTTTGTGATTATCCACAGACTCACAGGAATACCCGTGCTATAGAAAAGCTTATCGGGCATGGCAATGATGCCTTCGACCAAATCTTTTGCGACAATGTTGGCTCGAATATCGCCTTCACCGCTCGTTTGACTTGATAAAGCGCCATTGGCAAGCACTAGACCAATACGCCCTCCAGCCGGCTGCAGATGATGAATCATATGTTGCATCCATGCAAAGTTGGCGTTGCCTTCTGGCGGAGTGCCGTAATCCCATCTCGGGTCTTCTTTGAGCTTATCCCCTCCCCAATCTTTCAGATTGAATGGCGGATTGGCAAGAATGAAATCGAATCTCTCGTTCTTATGCAGATCATTAAAGAACGTATCCGCATTATGATCGCCAAGATCGGCGTCAATACCACGGATGGCAAGATTCATCGTCGCCATTTTCCATGTAGTCGGGTTGCTTTCCTGCCCGTATACGGACAGATCAGAAATCTTGCCTTGATGCCGTTCAACAAACTTGGCCGACTGCACGAACATGCCGCCAGACCCGCAGCAAGGATCATAGACCCGCCCATGGTAAGGCTCAATAATCTCAACCAAGGTTTTCACAATGCAGGCCGCGTATAGAACTCTCCAGCATTCTTGCCTTCAGCTTCCGCGAACTTGGCCAAGCAGTATTCATAGGTGCGTCCAAGAATATCTCTGCTGTCACCTTTATCCGCCATCTTTACGTTGGTGAACAGATCCACAACCTCGCCCAAGCGGCGCTTGTCGAGCTCCTGACGGGCAAAGTTCTTGGGGAGAATATTCTTCAGCTTATCGTTCTCCGATTCAATCGAACGCATAGCCTCATCGATTACCTTGCCAACCTCTGGAGTGTGCGCAGCGGCGGCAATCACATTCCAACGTGCATTTTCAGGCACAAAGAAAATATTCTCTGCCATGTACTCGTCGCGATCCTCTTCAAAGCCTTCGCCTTCATCCACAAGCTCCTGATGCTTCTGATCGAACTTGTCGGAGATGTACTTCAGGAAGATCAGGCCGAGAACCACATTCTTGTATTCCGAAGCATCAATGTTGCCCCGTAGCTTGTCCGCGGCTTTCCAAATCTGCTCTTCAAAGCCGATTTCCGCCGTATTATCGTTTTTCTTCTTCGCCATTTCCTGTTCCTACTCTTCAATCTTGGTATCAGCCCAAAGCTCGCACTGCTTCATCACAGTATCCATGGCATCATCGACGCTTCAGGCGGATACTTGTATTTTCGCAGCAAACGTTTGATCGCACGCCGCATTCCAGCACGGGCACTTTCCTTCTTCTGCCAGTCAATCGTGGCACTTCTTTGCATGGTTTCAGTCAACTCACGCGCTATAGCAACCAACTGGTCGTTGTTATAGAAATCCTTGACCGCTTGAGGTTTGGTAATGGCATCATAGAATGCCATTTCCTCATCATTCAGTCCAAGCTTCTGGGCATCATCACGGTCTTTCATAATGTCACGAGCCATTTGAAGAAGCTCTTCAATGACCTGCGCATTGGTCAGCATGCCATTGAGATAGGAGTTCAATGTGTTTTGCAGCATCTCGCTGAATTTCTGTGCTTTGACCACGCTGGTCCGCTGATAGGCACGAACTTTCTCCTTGATGAGTCGTTTCAGACTCTCGACGGCGATGTTCTTTTCCTTCATGCCAGCGATTTCCTGAAGAAACGCTTCATCGAACAAGGAAATCTCAACACTGTTCTTGTCGAAAAGGTTGATCACGCCATCAGCGTGAACGGTTTGCTCAAGGATGTCGCTTACACGCTTGTTGAATTCGGCGTAGGTCATGCCTCCACCACCGTTACCTTTACGCCCGGTAAGGCGAAGTACCTGAACACGCAAAACCGACAAATAAGCTGCTTCGTGCTGGTCCTCTTCAGAAACCAGGCTCTTGCATAGGCTCAATGCCTGGTTCATCAGTTGGCATTGCTTGAGGAAGTTTTCGGTATCTTCATGACGCTTCGGCTCAAGCAGCCAATCGGTTCCTTCGGCAATGGCATCTGCCAAAGCCTCTCGACTATTCGTAAAAATCAATTTCCTGTAGTCGAAGCCATACATAAGGTCGCGGCATACATCAAGTTTTTCAACAAATTTCGGGTAAGCCGTCGCAGCAATATCCATATTGCTGTAATTATGCTGATCTCGATTCGTATAGTCCTTCATTGCTTGCTTAAGAGCTCCGGCGATGCCTATATAGTCGACTACCAGACCGCCTTCCTTGCCTTTGCAAACACGATTCACTCGGGCAATGGCCTGCATGAGGTTATGACCCTTCATCGGTTTGAAAACGTACATAGTCGACAGACTTGGTACGTCAAAGCCCGTAAGCCACATATCAACGACAATGGCAATCTTCAATGGATCGTCATCATCTTTGAACTTCCGCTCCATCTCCTTCTTATGCGTGCTACCTCCGCACACGTCGAACCATTCCTCGGGATCCTGATTCGACATGGTCATCACCACACCGATTTTTTCTTTCCATTCAGGGCGTAATTCCAAAATCTTGTAGTAGATTTTCATCGCAATCGGGCGACTATACGCAACAATAAGAGCCTTGCCGGCAAGCACATCAGCACGGTTGTTCTCGTAATGGTCAACAATGTCACGGCAGAGCGCATCGATGGTTTCCGGAGTATCAAAAATCGCATCAAGCCCGCCAAGGTCATGCTTGGATTTCTCAATACTTGCTTCATCTGCTTGATCAGCAAATTCCCTATAAGCGGCGTCAATTCGCCCAAGGCTCCCTCATCCAGATGCAGTGCGACAACTCGACTCTCATAATAAACCGGTTTAGTTGACTCATCTTCAACTGATTGAGTCATGTCGTACACATCGATGTAGTCACCAAAAATCTCACGAGTATTACGGTCATCCGTCGATATGGGGGTACCCGTAAAACCGATATAGGAAGCATTCGGCAAAGCCTGCGAACCATACGAGCCGCGCCAATACTCACCTTGCCATTCTCATCGATGATTTCCGTGAGCCCGTATTGGCCTCGGTGGGCCTCATCCACCATGACGATAACATTGCTCCGGTCGCATAACGGTTCATCTCCATCAGAGAATTTCTGCATGGTGGTGAAGATAATGCCGTTTGCTTCCCGTCCCTCCAACAATTCCTTCAGATTCTGCCGACTTTCAGCCTGTACCGCCTGCTGGCGCAGGAACTTCGCACATCTGGTGAACTGACCGAACAACTGGTCGTCCAAATCATTGCGGTCAGTAATGACCACAATCGTTGGGCTCTCCAAATATTTTTGAATCAAATGCGCGAAGAACACCATCGACAGGGATTTGCCACTCCCCTGGGTGTGCCAGAACACGCCAATTTTGCCATCTCCAGCAACCGCATCCTGAGCGCGGACAATAGCTTTTTTCACGGCAAAATACTGGTGATATGCGCCAAGAATTTTGACTATTTTTTCAGAAGTATCGTTAAAGCACACGAAGTTCTGAATAATGTCTAACAATCTTGCTTTTGGCAGCATTCCATCAAGCATGGTCTTCCACGAAGCGTTCTTCGTTTCAGAATAGTCCCCATCGACAGACTTCCATGCCACGTAACGATCCTCGTCCGCGGTAATGGTACCAACTCTAGTTTCAGTCATATCGCTCATTACGCAGAACACATTCGGCACAAACAAGCTCGGAATCTGCTTCATGTACTGACGAAGCTGCAAATAAGCGTCAGACGCATCAGTTTCCACACGTGACGGCGACTTAAGTTCGAAAATGACCAATGGCATGCCATTGATGAAGATAATTATATCAGGGCGCTTCTCTGAATATTCGACAAAAGTCCATTGATTGACAACTTGGAACACATTGTTTTCAGGATGGTTGAAATCTAGAAGGCGAACGATTTCATTCCGTTCTTCTTTACCATCAAAATAACGGACTTCCACACCAGACTGAAGATAGTCATTAAAAATTTCATTCCGCTGCTCAAGACTTCCACCCTCAATATTCTTAATTTTGAGAATTGCCTCATCAATTGCCTTCGCAGGCAACCCTTGATTGACATTAGACAATGCTTCCGGGAGAACATCAGGAATAAAAACATCTTGATAATTCTCAGAAGAACGACGAACATCCGGACCGAACAAATGCTCATATCCCATTGAATCCACAAGATGGTCAATGATCGTATGCTCATACCAGTCTTCATCGATAATCATGGAGTGATTCTTGCCAAGAACAGATTCAACTAACGAACTGTCCATCATGCGCTTCTTTGCCATATCTACTCTCATTCACCGATATCCGGAAAACCATCCAAACCGATTGTACGCTACCAAGGGGGTTCTACTGCCACTTTGCACACCGACGTCGGTACAAACAACTTGAAACAAATCACTTCCGCCCCTCCCAATCTGCATATGTATCATTATCTTTGGTCCTCCACTCACGACGTCCATTAGCAGTCGCACGTCCTTGTACAAAAGCAGCAGCGGCAGAAGGCGAAGAGAAAGGCACATCTCTTGTCAAAGTCGCAATCCCCTTATCATCGATAACGATTGCTCCCTCATTGTTTAATCGTTCATGAAGCTGTTTCCGTAATTCAAACTGCCTGCGAGTACTTTCGACAACATTGTCCTTACGCGTTACTTCTGCAGCAATCGCAGACCCTTTAAGCACAGTAAATTCACCATCAATAATTTGCCCATAAGCAGTACCTCCATGTTTCTTTACCGATACTTGGAATATCGGAGAATCATATTGCAATTCTTCCCCTGCCTTCAATGCATCATCCCATTTTGATGAACGACCGCGAAACACTTCTACCCCAAGTACCGGCAGAATCGTCAGAAATTCCTTAATGAAATGATTCATATCCGAAGCATCTGCTTCCGGCAAATCCGCACCCCCTGTAGCTCATTGCCGTTTTCCAAAGGAATACGTCCAATCTCCTTAGCTCTCTGGATAAGCTGAGCCTCAATGTAGCGAGCATGTGCACTAGTCAGGTTGCCATCTTTTGAAGTGACAAACACTACTTCAGACCAGAACGATTTCTTGGCCGCATGCTGTTTTAAGCGACTTGCAATATTGTCGCTTTCACCAATATAAGCCAATGGACTTCCATCACTTTTGTCACCAAGCAGGATATAAACGCCTGTACGCTGAGCTTCTTCGCGTTGATAGATTCGACCAAGTTCACTGCGGCTGCCTTTAAACACATGGCCAGTCCAGTTCATGATTTCTGCTGTAACTAAACCACTAAAAGTTCCATCAATCAGAAATAACCTGATCTGCTTACCTTCTGCCATAATGACCAGCTTCCTCCCATTTACAGCGATTGTATCGGTCCGAACATCAGAAAACACTCATTGACACAGTGCCATCAGGCAGCGTGAACCCGCTACATGCGGGAACAAAAATATAGTTATTCCGCCGCAACGGACTTGTATACTTACTCGTATACTTCAAGCAAACTATAAGGTGAAACATGTCGGTTACATCGATTCTCGACAATATGATTTCCGTCACCGATCTCAACCGCGGTGGCGCAAGCAAAACACTAAGCCGAGTCGGTAACAACCACCCAGTCATCGTGCTCGACGGCAATCGGCCCAGCGCGGTTATCATTACCCCCGATGACTATTGGCGCCTCACTCAAGCGGAAGAGGATTTCGCACTATACCAAGAAGCCATGGACCGCCTACACAATGGCGACGGAACACAATTGACCGACATAGACGTATTCGGCGAGCATTACCATTCCGTCAACGACGGTTTTGAACCAGAATTTGAATAAGGCTTGCAACAACGCCAGTTTCGACAAGATTTTCAGACAGCATAAGGAGAACACATGCGGTTGGAAATGACGGGAAGCTTTGATGCCGATGGGAGTGCGGCATCATCCAATGACCTGCTGTTCCTTGGATTCCACGGATACAGCAACGATGAATCGGGAATGGTGCGCATCATCAACGCGATCTGTGCAACCGGCAGTCCCGACAACACGCATCACGCCAACGCCAACGGAAACGGCAACGTCAATAGCAATACCAACCGCAATCCCGCTGCCGACCCACCCATCAAGCCCAACTACATCTCATTCCGCGGCGCATATACACGCCCATACATCGGCAGCCACTACTGGTATCCCGACGGATGCTCCGTCAGCGAGCGCCAACATGAGTGCAGCCAGGTCGGCGCCGAAGTGGTGTGCATGCTGCAATCGCCGGTATTCCAGCGTTTCCGCAAGGTGTTGATCGGTTTTTCACAGGGCGGATACCTGTCGTATCGCATGACTACGGAGTATCCGGACGTGTTCGATATGGCGGTGTTGCTCAGCCGTCATTCAAGGGGGAAACAGCGGACACGATCCCTGCCGGCCGCACACGATTCGCGCTTTGCTACGGCAGTGATGACCGTACGATTCCAATCGCCGACCAGCAGTGTGCCCGTGAGCAACTTGGCTCGACCGGTCGTTGCACGTATTTCGAATATCCCGGCATGGCGCACAACATATGTGATCAGGAAATTGCCGACGTGCGCGCCTGGCTGGGATTGTGAGCCATGGCGAGTACTCACATACCATGCGTAATTGGAATCTTGCCAAAGAACGCTCACTAGAGCTGATAAGTGTAGCTTATTTTTGCGTTAGCTACATGCAATCGGATAAGTGTAGCTTAATTCCGCATTAGCTACATGTATTTGCCTATAGAAAAAGCCGGACGGTGGATTCCTGGATCCGCCCGTATGGGCGAACCCGTTGAATCCGCCGTCCGGCGGCGCGACTGTTTCTCAAGAATGTGTGCTTGACTCACATGGATGGTACTGAGAACCATTCGCTTAACGATCTGCTTCCATGCGCGCCAACCGTGTACAAAACGCGGCTGCGCGGCACGGACACAAATCAAGTCTTGCGTGGCTCGAGCCGCGGTGGGCAACGCCACGGCGGCTCGAAAGCCAAGGGATTACTCTAGCCGCAGCTTGGAATAATCGCAAGCCGACCAAACTTCGGTTCAGGCTTTGGCGACTTCCACGCTGAGCTCGGTGCCTTCCTTCACGTCGAAGGAGGTGGCGAGCGTCTCGGAGGTGATGAGATCCTTGAACTGCTCGACCTTCGCCACGTCGCCGGCCGGAACGGTCAGCTTCAGCGCGATATGGTCGGAAACCTCGAGACCGGCGGCCTTACGGGCGTCCTGCACGGCGCGGATCGCGTCGCGGGCGTAGCCTTCGGCAACCAGATCGTCGTTCAGCTCGGTGTCGAGGATCACGAAGCCGCCGGTCGGCAGGGCCGCGGACACGGAGTTGGCGGCCTCTTCGGCGTTCTGCTCCTCCACGCTGTTGATCAGCTCGTACTCGCCCTCTTCCAGGGTAATGTCGCCGTTCGGGGTCTCGCACACCGGAGCGCCGGAAGCGTCCACATGCCATGCGCCGGACTTGGAGGCCTTGATGGCGAACTGCACGTCCTTGCGCAGGCGCTTGCCTGCAACGCGGGCGTTCACGCGCAGCTCGTGGATGATCTTCAGGCCCTGGGAGCCCGCATCCTCAAGCGTGCACAGCTCCACGTCCTTGACGTTGAGCTCGGACTTCAGAATCTCGTCGTACGCGGCCACGGCGGCGGTATCCTCCACCACCACGGTGAGCTTGCTCAGCGGCTGACGCACGCGGATCTGCTTCGCCTTGCGCATGGACAGGGTGCTGGAGACGACCTCGCGCACCTTCTCCATCGCATCGACCAGAGCCGGATCGTCGACGAGCACGCGGCCAAGTTCGGTGGCTTCGCCGGTCTTCTCGTCGGCCAGGAACGGCCAGTCGGCCAGATGCACGGATTCGCCTCCGGTCAGGCCGCGCCACACGGATTCGGCCTCCATCGGGGCAAGCGGCGCAAGGACGCGCATGAACACCTCAAGCACGGTGTACAAGGTGTTGAACGCGTTCTCGTCTTCCTTCCAGAAGCGGTCGCGGTTGTTGCGGATGTACCAGTTGGTGAGCATGTCGATGAAGTCGGACACGGCGTCGCATGCATCGGAGATCAGGAACTGGTCCAGCGAGGACTGGGTCTTTTCGACCAGTCGGTGGGTACGGGCCAGCAGGTAACGGTCCATTTCCGGCAGCGATGCAACTTCGTCGGCGCGAAGCTTGCGCGCGTCGTACCCGGCCGCGTTCGCGTACAGCGTGAAGAAGTAGTAGGAACTCCACACCGGCAGCATGACCTGGCGGACGGTGTCGCGGATGCCATCGGCGGTGACGATAAGGTTGCCGCCGCGCAGGATCGGCGAGCTCATGAGGAACCAGCGCATGGCGTCGGAGCCGAAGTCGTTGAACACGCCGTTCACGTCCGGGTAGTTGCGCAGGTGCTTCGACATCTTCTGTCCGTCGGAGCCGAGCACGATGCCGTGGCAGATCACGTTCTTGAACGCCGGCCTGTCGAACAGGGCGGTGGCCATGACGTGCTGCACGTAGAACCAGCCACGGGTCTGGCCGATGTATTCCACGATGTAGTCGCACGGGAAGTGCTGTTCGAAGGTTTCCTTGTTTTCGAACGGATAGTGGTACTGAGCGAAGCTCATCGAACCGGATTCGAACCAGCAGTCCATCACGTCGCTGATGCGGTGCATGTGGCTCTTGCCGGTCGGATCGTCCGGGTTGACGCGGGTCAGCTCGTCGATGTACGGGCGGTGCATGTTGATGTTGCCTCATGATCGCGCGGGTAGTCACCGAAATCGGCCTTCAGCTCGTCAAGTGAGCCGTACACGTCCACGCGCGGGTACTTCGGATCGTCGGAGACCCACACCGGAATCGGGGAACCCCAGAAACGGTTGCGGGAGATCGACCAATCGCGTGCGTTCGCCAGCCACTTGCCGAACTGGCCGTCCTTCACATTGTCCGGAATCCAGTTGATCTGCTGGTTGAGTTCGAGCAGGCGGTCCTTGATCTTGGTGACGGCCACGAACCAGGAGCTCACCGGCTTGTAGATCAGCGGGGTGGCGCAACGCCAGCAGTGCGGATAGGAGTGCACGTAGCTCTTCTCCTGGAAGAGGATGGCGCGCTGCTCCTCAGGAATGCGGGCCAGCGGGCCGTCACCGGCGCGCAGGTTGCGCAGGATCGGCTTGTTCGCGTCGAACACGTACATGCCTCATAATCCGGGCACAGCGACGTGAACTTGCAACCCGCGTCGAGCACGTCCACGCTCTTGATGCCCTTGGCGTTGAGCGTGTTCATATCGTCCTCGCCGTAGGGGGCCTGATGGACCAGGCCGGTACCTTCAACGGTGTCGACGTAGTCGGCGGTGAAGATCTGGTAGCCTTCCGGCCCCGGCACCTTGCCCTCGGCGGCGTTCTCGTCGCCTGCGAAGTACGGGAACACCGGTAGTAGCGCCAGCCCTCCATCTCGGAGCCCTTGAGTTCGCGCACGATCTCGTAGTTCTCGCCAAGTTCCTTCTCGTAGGAGCCAAGCAGCGGCTTGCCGAGGTAGAACTTCTTGCCAGCGAACTTGCCTTCGGTCGGACGCACCTCGACGTAGTCGATGTCAGCGCCGACCACGATGGCGAAGTTGGTCGGAACGGTCCACGGAGTGGTGGTCCAGAAGACGGCGTAGGCATCCTCCTCGTCGCGCAGCTTCACGGCCACGGACACGGTGGTGTCCTGACGGTCCTGATACACGTCGGCGTCCATGCGCAGCTCGTGCGCGGACAGCGGCGTCTGGTCCTTCGGGCAGTACGGCAGCACGCGGTAGCCTGGTAGGCCAGACCCTTGTCGTACAGCTGCTTGAAGGCCCACATCACGGACTCCATGTACGTGATGTTCAGGTCTTGTAGCCGTGCTCGAAATCGACCCAACGGGCCTGACGGTGCACGTAGTCCTTCCACTCGTTCGTGTACTTGAGCACGGACGCGCGGCAGGCGTCGTTGAACTTGTCGATGCCCAGTTCCTTGATCTGGTCGACGGAGTCGATGCCCAGTTCCTTCTGGCTTCAAGCTCGGCCGGCAGACCGTGCGTGTCCCAGCCGAACACGCGGTTGACGCGGTGGCCCTTCATGGTCTGGTAACGCGGGATGACGTCCTTCGCGTAACCGGTCAGCAGGTGGCCATAGTGCGGCAGCCGTTGGCGAACGGCGGACCGTCGAAGAAGACGAATTCGTTCTGGCTGTGATCGCCGGAAGGACGGCGTTCGATGGACTTCTGGAAGGTGCCGTCCTTGTCCCAGTAGTCAAGCACGGACTCCTCAAGCTTGGGGAAGCTGGGGTTCGGCGCGACATTGGCGCTCTGCTCACCGGCAGCAGCTTCGGATACACATGATTGGTGGATTCGCTCACCGTATGCTCCTCGTTTGGCGGTTTCATTACTTACTTTACGAGGACGATGATTTTCGTGCGATTGCGCACGTCCGACACCGCGGTACCACCTCGCTTGCCGCACTCCCCTGTTTTCTTACGCAGGCTTCCCTGCACAGGTTTCATACGACCGCTTGACGTTCGGCTGTTCGGGCCGATCCCGCCGGTTCTACTAGGCCGCACCCAAAAGCGCCGACCGTTCTTCCGGAAGCTCCCCGCTGATAACGGATCATTGCTATACGTTTCAAATCGTCAGCCTAGCACTTACCACGAACGTAGGAAACGCGAAAAGCCGCATGGCGTCCACCATGCGGCTCCTTCAGCGCGACGATTGAAATTCAATCGCAATCAAAAGCGAATCAGCCTTCGTTGAGCTGAGTTTCCAGCTGCTCGACAATGTCAGCATGCATCTTCTCGCTGATCTTCACCTTGAGCAGGAACACAACACCGCTCAGGATGATGACAGCCAGCGGCACATAGAAGGCGCAGACCTTGAAAGTGTGGATGTTCGCGGCAGTCATGTCGGCGGCGGTGGCGTCACCAATCATGCCGGCGGCGATGGCGACAGCACCGACGATACCGTTGGAGCAGGCGCCTGCGATCTTATCGAGCATCGGACGCACGGACAGGGTGACGGCCTCGTTACGTTTGCCGTTCTTCAGCTGGCATATTCGATGGAGTCGGTCAGGGAGAGGATGGCGGTCATCTGGATGAAGGTCTGCGGCAGGTAGAAGAACACCAGGCCGACGGTGACGACAGCGAGGTTGTTGGTGCCGACGATGAACAGCAGGTAGCCGAGGACCATGAGCACCATACCGCCGAGGTACAGGTAGCGACGCGGTATGCGCTTGTTCAGAATCGGGTACAGCGGCGCCATGATGATGCCGGCGATGACCGAGACAACGCCGACGATGGAGTAGGCGGCGGAGTTGTTCAGGATGAACTTGAACATGTACATGAGCACGCCGGTGGTGGCCACGTTGGCGATGGCGTACAGCAGGTAGGACAGGGCGACCCACAGCAGCTGGTCGTTCTGGGCGAGAGCTTGAACGCGGCGAGTGGACCACCGTTATCTTCGGCCTTGGCGCGCAGGGTGCTGGTGCTTTCCTTGGTGCCGAACGCGACGGAGCACACGGTGAGGACGCCGAGAATAGCCACGATGATGGCGAAGCAGGTCCAGCCACTTTGGCTTTCCTGGTGCTTGCCGGTGAAGACATAGCTGAAGTAGGTGACGATCGGGATGACGACGATAGTCAAACCGTTGTAACCGATGGAGCCGCCGAAGGAGCCGAGAGCAGTGTAAGTGGAGCGCTCGTGGGAGTCGGAGGACAGCGCCGGAATCATGCCCCAGTAGGAAATGTCACGCAGGGAATAGAACACGTCAAGCACGATGAACGTGATGACGAACAACACGATGAACAGTGTGGTGTTGACGTTTACCAGACCGAACAGACCGGTATAGACGAGCACAAGTAGAACGGCGGAAACGGTGCCGCCGATGAGCTGCCATGGTTGAAACGACCCCACTTGGTCTTGGTGTTATCGATGATGTTGCCCAGCAGCGGATCGATGAAGATCTCCGCGATACGGATGACAACCACAAGGCCGGTGATAACGCCGATGAGCTTGGTAGCGAGCGCCTTGTCAACGCCGGAGAACAGCGAGCTGGTGACGTAGACGATGAAGTAGGTGCTCAGCGCGTTGTAGAAGGCGGATTGGCCGACGTTGCCGAATGAATAGGCCACGCGGGACAGCAGACTGCCTTTCCTGGTTGGCTTCGCAGACTGCTGCGTCTCCTTCGGTGCGGCTGCGACATTGGATTCTGCCATCGTACTTCTCCTTAGAAGTTGTGATTGAAGCTGTAATCGGAAATCATCATTTGATTTCGCATGAGTTAAGTATATCCCTTTACCCCTGTTTAGTAAAATTTAACATCTGCGTTGTGCACTATTGGGCGTGTCGCATTTTGTGCGATTCTGCACATATACATGTCATATTGTGTGCGATTCGCGGTATTTCGCCGACAGTAGACAAACAAAAGGCGATTGATGACGCAGCATCATCAATCGCCTTTCATATTTTTCCGCACATACGTACGCTAGGCAGCCCGTTTCGACCGGGCAGATCGCTTCGATCGGGTCTGCAATTTTGGCCGCGATTCACGTTTCGGCTGCGCCGGCACGAAACTATCTCGCACTTCCAGCCTCGTCGACAGATACACGTGCTGACGGGACGTCCGCTTGCTGGCGATCGCATCAGCCAAGGTGAGAATCGCAACGCGCGCAAGCTCGTTCTGATCGATTGCGAAAGTGCTCAACGGCGGCGACGTCAGCTGGGCAATCGTCTGGTTGTTGATGCTGATGACGCTGATGTCGCGGGGCACAATCACACCAACCGCGTTGAACGCCTGCAGCACGCCGACCGCGATGATGTCCGCCGAAACAATAACTGCGTCAGGCAGTGCGCCGTTGTGGTCACGGATAAACTGCTCCCCCAGCTTGCGACCATTCTCCACGGTGAACAAGCCGTCAGAATACACCAGTCCACGCAGGTCGAGACCATAACGGCCCATTTCACGCCGAAAATATGTGGCACGCCCCTCTTCGTCCACCTCATAAAAATTCGTCAGCCTCCCCTTGCCGCCGATGAATCCGACACGCTTCATGCCAGCCTTCGCACATGCTTCGACCGCGTCATGCATGGTCTGCTGTAGGTCGGGCTGCACGGAATCAAACAGGTTCGGTGCGGGATTCACATCGATGAACACACCGTATGGCATGACCTCATGCAACTTCTCAAGGTCGCTTTCGGCTATGACATTGGCGCCGATAGCCATGAAACCATCGAATTTCCCCTTCTGATTCAACATCTCGTCAAGACTGTGGAAAACAGTGAGCTCCATACGCTGCTGTTTGGCGTTATGTTCCAGCGCCGAACGCAAATCGGCAAAATACGAATCACGCAGCGTTTCGTCGGACTCCTCGTTGTCCAACAAGGCTACTTCGTGCGGAATGACGATACGCTTGGCCTGGGCGCTGTATCCCAAATCCTCGCTGGCGCGGATGATCGCGCGACGCGTCTCCTCACGCACCGACAGCGTCGGATCGCCATTCAACAGACGCGACACCGTGGCCTGCGAAAATCCCGTACGTTTCGCAATCTCCTTGATGGTCGCCATCGCTCCCTCGCCCTCCCATGGATGCCTCATCAGATTTTAGTAAAAGCATTACTAAATCCATCATATTACATTACCGAACGTATTCTTATAGCCATGACACAGCCAGAGCAATCACGGAAACCGCGAATCGCGCATCAGTCCACGGAACGGATGAACGAACTGCGTGCACAACAAAAATCCTTTGCCCTGCAGAACATGCGGAGCAAAGGACTCGGCAACGCCGGTCTGCCTTTCAAAGCGACCGGTCATAAAGGTGGCATCAGTCGGCAGGGTTCCAAACGCGGCTGACACCGTGGAGAAACGCGGTCACCGTCAGCCCCACGGGCCTGCGGCTGGAAGCGCCCGCCCTTCTGCGTGGCCGACTTGCCATGTGAGCCACCCCTCGATGACGCCACGCTCCGCATCGGTTCTACCGGACGCGTATACATCAGGCCTCTCCCCGGTGATGCTGCGGATGGAACCATGCACATATCCACATTTTTCACGGAGACGGTTGCGGGGCTGCTGGCTTTCCATATACCGTCAGCGCATGGAAAGCTTCGGACACAATACATTTTTCACATTAGAGCAGGCACGGGAGGAGGCGGCGAGACGGCATCTTGAATGCAGGCAGGTGTTGTCGCGGATAAGGTCACGCTCCTCGGTTCCACTCTATGTAAGCCACGGCACAGCGCTGGAGCTGCATGGCATGATTGCCACCATGAATTATTTACCCGGATATGGTTCGGAGCTCGTTCACGTTTCGGTGTGCCGGCAACGTGACCTGCGGAAAATCCAGGGGATGAAATTCCATTACGCAAGGCATGGCGTAGACGTGGCGCACGCCGACGAATTGGTGTCAAGCGTCTCCGCGATGCAGGCGGTCTGCCAGATTGCGCCCTATGTCGACGAACGGAGTCTGGTGATCGCCATGGATTGGCTCACTTGCGCCAATCCCGATTTACGCGTCTGCACTCACGATGAGCTCTCCGACTACATCCGGAGTGCGCCGCGATTCATTGGGAGCGCCAAATGCAGAAAGGCCTTGCGCCTGTCCAAACCAGGTACCGATTCTCCGCAGGAAACGGTGCTTCGTTTGGAGAGCGATGCCTACGGGCTGCCTGAGGCACATGTCAATTATGAGATCATTGACCACATACGCGGCTCGGGCACGATGAAGGTGGATATCGCCTACCCGGATGACCGCGTCTGCATAGAATACGACGGAAATTACCACTACACCCATGACCGCTGGATGTATGACCTCGATAAGCGGAACCGGCTGAGGGATCTCGGTTTCACTCCTTTTGTCGCCACCCGCGAGCATCTGGCTTCCAAGCAGAAGCTGAACGAGCTGTTCGGCATGGTCGCCCGCGCAATAGCCAGTCACCGTTACGGCTTGGACTAGTTCCGTAGGTGGTTTTTCGCTTCCGTAGGTGGTTGGGTCTGAATACCCGGCATGAAAACGGCCAGAATAAAGCCTTTCTCCAACCCCGATACTCTGACCAACCACCTACGGAACACCCAAACCGCCTACGGAACCGCATGAGTAGTCCCCGCAATGGATTTTTCGCCATTGATTCGGGGAATCCATGAAAAGCCACAGCGGGCGCACCCTGCGTAAAAGGTCATGCCCGCCGATTCATGGGAGCCATATGCGCAAGGGCCGTGCGGAAGCCACATATGTGGCTTCCGCACGGCCCTTGCATTCGTTGAACACTACCGTTCAGCCTGTCCAATTCACCAAGAACGGGACAGGAACGAAGCAGAAGGAGCCTTACTCCAGTTCCACGGCGCCCGTGTACAGCTGGTAGTACTCGCCCTTCTGCGCGATGAGCTCGTCGTGCGAGCCGCGCTCGATGATGCGGCCATGGTCGAGCACCATGATCACGTCGGAGTTGCGCACGGTGGACAGGCGGTGCGCGATCACGAACACGGTGCGTCCCTTCATGAGGTTGTCCATGCCGGCCTGCACCACTTCCTCGGTGCGGGTGTCGATGGATGAGGTGGCCTCATCAAGGATCATGGCCGGCGGGTCTGCCACTGCGGCGCGTGCGATGGAGATCAGCTGGCGCTGGCCTTGGGACAGACCGGAGCCGTCGCCTTCGAGCACGGTCTGGTAGCTGTTGGGCAGCATGCGGATGAAGCTGTCCGCGTTGGTGAGCTTAGCGGCGGCGATGCACTCCTCGTCGGTGGCGTCGAGCTTGCCATAGCGGATGTTGTCCATCACGGTGCCGGTGAACAGGTTCACGTCCTGCAGCACGATGCCGAGCGACTTGCGCAGGTCGGGCTTGCGGATGCCCTTGACGGAGATGCCGTCATACAGGATCATGCCTTCCTGGATGTCGTAGAAACGGTTGATCAGGTTGGTCACCGTGGTCTTGCCGGCACCGGTGGCGCCGACGAGCGCGACCTTCTGGCCGGGCTTGGCGAACCAGGTGATGTCGTGCAGCACGGGCTTGTCCGGGTTGTAGCCGAAGGTCACGTCGGTGAAACGCACGTCGCCCTGCAGCAGGGTCAGGCGCCCGTCCGGCGAGGTGATCGCGTTCTCGCGCGCCTTCCTCGCCACTTCCGCGGCCTTCGGGCTCAGCGACTGCGCGGCCTTCAGGGAACGGGTGCCGTCGTCGCCTTCCTCACGCTTCCAGGCCCAATGGCCGGTTTCGTGGTCCACTTCGGTCATGGTGCGGCCGTCTTCGCCGAGCTCGACGTTGACGAGTGTGACGGAGCCGCCGTCGTCCTCGGGCTTCTCATCCATCAGCTGGAAGATGCGGGACGCGCCGGCGAGCGCCATCATCACCATGTTGAACTGCATGGAGACCTGGCCGAGCGGGTTGACGAAGGAGCGCGACAGGGTGAGCAGGGAGATGAGGGCGCCGAGGGTAAGCTTGCCTGCGCCGGCGAGACCGAAGTTGCCCATGCCGGAGAGCGCCATGAATCCACCGACGATGGCAAGCAGAATGTAGAGGATGTAGCCCATGTTGCCCACGACTGGCATGGTCACGTTGCCCCAGGTGTTCGCTTCGGCGGAAGCGTGGAACAGTTCCTCGTTCTTCTCGTCGAAGGTCTTCTGGGTGGCGTCCTCATGGTTGAAGACCTTGATGACCTTCTGACCGTTGACGGATTCCTCGACGAAGGCGTTCACATCGCCGATCCACATCTGCTGCTTGACGAAGTAGCGGCCGGAGCGGGAGACGATGGCGCGCACGACTACGAACAGGATCGCGGCGAACACGAGCACGAAGATCGTGACCGGCACCGACAGCCACAGCATGGAGACCAGTGCGGCCAGTGCGGAGATCGCGGACGAGAACATCTGCGGGAAGGACTGGCTGATGGCCTGGCGCAGGGTGTCGGTGTCGTTGGTGTAGCGGCTCATGATGTCGCCGTGCTCGTTGGTGTCGAAGTAGCGGATCGGCAGCGTCTGCTGGTGTGCGAACATGTCGTCGCGGATCTTCTTCAGGGTGCCTTGCTCGACGGTGACGATGAGCCACTGCCATAGCCAGCTGCAGAAGGTGCCGGCGGCGTAGAGGCAGCCCATCAGCGTCAGCGCACGCAGCAGCGGGCTCCAGTCGGGGTTCTTCACGCCGACCAACGGCAGAATGTAGCTGTCGATCAGCGACTGTAGGAACAGCGCGGAACCGGCTTGTGCGGCCGCACCGATCAGGATGCACAGTACGATTGCCACGACATGCCATTTGTATTGGAAAATGTAGCCGAAGATGCGCTTAGTGGTTCCCGGCGCGGCTTTCTGCGGTACCTTCGGTCCACCGTGCGGCACGGCATCGGGGCGCTTGGCTTTGTTTCCCTCCTGCGGGTGCATGCCCTGCGCGGTTTTCTTATTGGTTGTTGCACTCATGTCTGTTCCTCCTTTCACTTCAGTTCCTCAGGCTGGGCCTGGTTCTTGGTCTGCGATTCGTAGATGGAACGGTATTCGTCGCAGGTCCGCAGCAGTTCCTCATGGGTGCCGGATGCGGTGATGCGGCCTTCCTCCATGACGAGGATCATGTCGGATTCCTGCACGGACGCGATGCGCTGGGCGATGATGATCTTCGTGGTGTCGGGGATCTCGTCATGGAATGCGGTGCGGATCAGCTTGTCGGTCTTGGTGTCAACGGCCGAGGTGGAGTCGTCGAGAATCAGGATCTTCGGCTTCTTCAGCAGTGCGCGTGCGATGCACAAGCGCTGGCGCTGTCCGCCGGAGACGTTGGTGCCGCCTTGCTCGATGTACGTGTCGTACTTGTCCGGGAACTCCTGGATGAAGCCGTCGGCCTGCGCAAGCTGGCAGGCGTGGCGGATCTCCTCGTCGGTGGCGTTCGGATTGCCCCAACGCAGGTTCTCGGCGATGGTGCCGGAGAACAGCACGTTCTTCTGCAATACCATGGCGACCTGGTCGCGCAGGACCTCCATGTCGTAGTCGCGCACGTCGACGCCGCCGACCTTGAGCGAACCGTCGGTCACATCGTACAGTCGCGGCACGAGCTGCACCAGACTGGACTTCGCCGAACCGGTGCCGCCGACGATGCCGACGGTCATGCCGGAACGGATCTTCAGGTTGATATTGTCGAGCACCGGCTTTTCGGAGTTATCAGAGTAGCGGAAGTCGACGTTGTCGAATTCGATGGACCCGTCGGCCACTTCCTTGATGGGGTTGGCCGGGTTGGTCACCGTGCTTTCCTCGTTGAGCACCTGGCAGATACGTTCCGCGGACGCCTGGGAAATGATGCACATGACGAAGACCATGGACAGCATCATCATGGCCATGAGGATCTGCATGGCGTAGGTGACCAGTGCGGTCAGGTCGCCGGTGGTGAGCCCCAGCGCGGCATTATTGCCCGAGGCCACGATCTGCTTGGAGCCCATCCATGCAATGAGGATCATCGAGACGTATACGCAGACCATCATGAGCGGGTTGTTGAAGCTCATCACACGGTCGGCCTTGCTGAAGTCCTTGTAGATGCGCTGGGAGATGCGGCCGAATTTGGCGATTTCATGCGATTCGCGGGTGTAGGACTTGACACGCGGATGCCTTGAAGGTTCTCGTCGACCACGTTGTTGAGCTTGTCGTAGGTGTGGAACACGCGCTCGAACACCGGGTGCACGTACACCGCCAGACCGCACAGACCGAAGGCGAGAACAGGGATGCACGCCAGGAACACCAAGGAAATGGACGGCTGATGCGGAACGAGAAGATCCACGCCACGATCATCATGATCGGGGCTCGCACACCCAGACGAATGATCATGGAATAGGCGTTCTGCAGGTTGGTCACATCGGTGGTGAGCCTGGTGATGATCGAGCCGGTGGAGAACTTGTCAATATTGGTGAAGCTGAAGCCCTGCACCTTCTCGAATTCGTCATGACGCAGGTTCTTGGCGAATCCAGCGCCGGCGATCGCGGCGAACTTACCGGCAAGGAAGCCAGCCGCGAGCGAACATAGCGAGCACGCCAGAAGAATCAGACCGAATTTGACGATGGCGGGCATGCTTTTGCCGGTGATGCCTTCATCAATCAACGACGCCATCACCGTGGGGATGAGGATTTCCAGAACACCTTCGACCACCACAAATATCGGGGTGAGAATGCTGGGCTTCCTATATTCACGCAGCGATTTGCCAAGCGTGCGTACGAGATGCCGCTTTTGTTTTGGCTGCGATTGCACCGCAGCCGTTGTCACGTTTGTTCCGCTCACTTACTCTTCCTTTCCTGTTTCGTCTTCCTGTGATGTTTTCCGTACAGTTGGTTGCGATTCGCATTCCCGCGATTGCCGTTCCCGCGATTCCGCCTCGCACAATGCCAGGCTGGAGTAGCGACTTTCGTCGCCGATCAGCCCGGTGGAGACCAGATTGGTTTGCATCACGTCGAGCACGTGCATGAATTCGCGGATCTCGTCGTCGCTCAGGCCCTGCAGCAGAATGCCTTCCATGGCGATTGCGCTGGTGCGCAGCGCTTCGGCGATGTCGCGCGATTTGTCGGTAAGCACGATTTTCTTCAGTCGCGCGTCCCTCGGCACGGATTCGCGCACGATAAGCCCTTTGCGTTCCATCAATGCGAGCACTCTGCTCGACGTCGACCGGGTGATGCCGAAGCGGCGTTCCACATCCTGCGGGAAGATCTCTCGTTCCGAATGGCGTGCGAGGAAGGTGATGATGTCGATGTTGCCACCGCTCAGACTCTCCACTTCCATGGGGCGCGTCACCGCAAGATACCGGTTGATGACGTTGTGCAGCGATCGGATGGCGACGCTCGGCGGCTTGCATGCGCCTCGGTCCCACGCTTCGGTGAACGCGGGGTTCACCGAAGCCGTTCCATCGTTCTGCATATCGTTCACGGAACATACGATAACACGTTGTACATACAACAGTTGCATATGCAACATTCAGCGTGTCGTGTGTGACGGAACCGGATCGCAGCACACCGAACGCAATATTGTAATCGCAAAATCGCTTAAAAATAGCCAAAAATAAGCTCGGAACAAGCCGAAACCAAGTATGAAAAAGCCGAGGATGTGGTCCGCACCGGTTCATTCGCGGGCCACATCCTCGGCCTAAATCCTTGAAACTCCTTTTGCTTACGTCTTGTTTACGTCAATCCGTCTTATTCGGCGGTTTCGGCGATTTTGGCGTATTCGTCGAGCATGAAGGCGGTGATGGCCTTGCCGCCGTCGCTCATCAGCACCGACATGCTGTTGATCGGCATGGAGTCGAGGAATAGACGGGTCATGTCATTGTCGGGCACGATCGGCATGCGGCCGGCTTCACCTTCGGCACGCAGCTTCTCGAGCACCTTGGAACCGAGCGGATCCTTACGCCATTCCATGAAGTTGGACCATTCGGTGAGCGGCTGGGTCTTGCCGTCTCCATCGAGCTCCACTACCGCGGAACCGGCGATGTCACGGCTGGACGTGCCAACCTCGATGGCGTATTCGCCGCTCTCCACATGCCAGTCGTTGAACTTCTCAGACCAGTAGGCGAAGGCGCGATCGTCGAGGTCGAAGGAGACTTCGGCGGATTCGCCGGCTTTGAGGAACACCTTCTTGAAGCCTTTGAGCTCGTGCTTCGGGCGGGCCACGTCAGCCTTGCCAGGAGCCACGTACACCTGCACGGTTTCGGCGGCGTCAACGTTCGAGGTGTTCTTGACCACTGCGCTGACGGTTGCGGTGCAGGCACCGGTCTTGACGGCCTTCACGTCGCTCACTTCGAACGTGGCGTAGCTCAAGCCGAAGCCGAACGGGTAGTCGACGGCCTTGTTGTAGGTGTCGTAATAGCGGTAGCCCACAAACACGCCTTCGCCATAATCGACATGCCCCTCTTCACCCGGCCAGTTGATGGTGCTCGGATCGTCGTTGATGTCGAAGGGAATGGTCTGCGCAAGCTTGCCGGACGGGCTCACCTTGCCGAACAGCACGTCGGCGAGCGCCGGACCGCCGGACTGTCCGAGCAGCCAGGATTCGAGGATGCCCTTGGCGTTCTTGGCCCATGGTGCCACGGTGACGACGGAGCCGTTGGAGAGTACGACCACAACGTTCTTGTTTTCGGCTGCGACGGCTTCGAGCAGTGCGATCTGCTTGGCCGGCATGTCGAGGGTCTCACGGTCGAAGCCTTCGGATTCGGCCGCTTCAGGGAGCCCTAGGAACATGAGCACCACGTCGGCGCCCTTGGCAGCTTCGACGGCTTCGGCTTCGAGTGCCGGATCGGCCGGTTCGAGGTCGAGGGTGAATCCTGGGGCGAACTTGGCATCCACGCCGCGTTCGGTGAGGGTGTCGAGGAAGCTGGTCATCTTGGTTGGGGTGATGTGCGAGGAACCACCGCCCTGGTAGCGCGGGGTACGTGCGAATTCGCCGATGACGGTGACCTTGGCATCGCCAGCGACTGGCAGAATGGCGTCATCGTTCTTGAGGAGCACCATGGATTCGACGGCGGCCTGATGTGCGACCTCATCGTGGGCTTCGATGTCGAAACGATAGTTTTCGACGCTCATGGCTGCGCGGGTCTTGCTGACCAAGTCGATCATGCCTTGTGCCATGCGGTCGAGCTGTGCCGGCTGGATGCGGCCGTCGCGTGCGGCGTAGACGATTTGGTCGTCGGTGTAGCTTGGCGGCATTTCGAGGTTGAGGCCCGCATTGAGGGAGGCCACGCGGTCGTGGTCGGCGCCCCAGTCGCTCATGACGATACCTTGGAAGCCCCATTCGTCGCGCAGCACGTCGGTGAGTAGCCAGCGATCCTGGGCGGCATGCACGCCGTTGATGCAGTTGTATGCGCACATGATGGTCCACGGCTGGGCTTCCTTGACGATGTGTTCGAATGCCGGGAAGTAGATTTCGCGCAGCGCACGCTGGGAGATGTTGGCGCTGATGCGCAGCCGGTCGGTCTCCTGGCTGTTGGCGGCGAAATGCTTGAGCGAAGTGCCCACGCCCTTGGACTGCACGCCTGCGACGATGCCGACCGCCTCATGACCCGCCAGATACGGGTCTTCGGACCAGTATTCGAAGCAGCGGCCTCCGAGCGGGTTGCGCTTGATGTTCACGCCCGGGCCGAGGATTACGGCGACCTTCTCCTGAATGCACTCTTCGGCCATGGCTTCGCCAACCTGGTGGATGAGTTCCGGATTCCAAGAGCTGGACAGACCAGCCGCCGGCGGGAAGCAGGTGGCAGGCACGCAGTTGTTCAGGTCGACCTCGCCGGTGGTGGCCGAGTTGGACTTGCGCAGACCGTGGGGGCCGTCGGTGATCATGTAGCCGGGAATGCCCTTGGATTCAACGCCCTGCAGATGCCAGGCGTCGCCGCCGGAAGTCAGGGATGCCTTCTCTTCAAGCGTCAGGTCATTGACGGAAGGATAGGTGCTTTCGCTCATACGTTCCTCTTTCGCATCGTTTTCTTGAGTTCGTATCGGTTAACCGATCTGCATGGGACCTCAACCCCGAAATCTCTACTAACCGGTTGGTAGGTACTTTATCAAAACCAACACCGCAACACGCCAATCTTCCTTGAAAAATCAATTAACCAACCGTAAAGTAACTGCAGTACTCATAACATACGAGAAGACATGGCGCCAACGCACATTTGCAATGCATCGCGGTGCGTACAAGTCGCCATCATGAAGGGCAAAAGAAAGGATCATCATGGCCAACGAAGAAGTCGACCGGAAAGCGGAGATCCTCAACGCGGCCGTCGAGCTGTTTGGAACGCTCGGCTATTACGGCACTTCCCTGCAGAAAATCGCCGATCGCGTAGGACTCACCAAAGCCGGAGTACTGCACTACGTCGGCAGCAAGGAGGGTCTGCTTTCTTGCGCATTGGACGAAGTCTACGATTCCGAAACCGAAGACATTCTGACAAACATGGTACGCGAGCCGCGCCCGCTGATCGCGGATATGTGGCGCAGAATCGTGGCGGTGAACGCACGTAGACCGCTTCAGGTGCACATGTTTTCCACGTTGAGCGCCGAAGCGATCGACCCGAACCACCCGGCACACGAATATTTCGCCAATCGAGAGCTGCATAATGCCGACACCGCGCTCAACATTCGTTGGCGTGTGCCCGAAGGCGTTGATACGCGTCGGCTGCTTAATGCGGGATTCGCCATGATGGATGGCGTGCAGCTGCGCTGGCTGCGCACGCCCGGTCAGGACCTGAACGCCATGTGGGCGGAATGCGAAGACGCCCTGTTCCCCCTGCCCATGTGGGAAGGCTACCGCTAGGCCACTGCCCCGGCACTGCATTACTGTATGGATGCAGGTGTAAAAGGAGGCATGTATGCGGGTTTTGCTGGCACCGGATTCGTTCAAGGAGCCGCTTCGGCCGAGGTGATTGCGCAGGCGATGGCTTGTGGCATTATGCGCGGCGACCCGCAGGCGGAGTGCCGGCTTTTGCCGCTTTCCGATGGTGGCGAAGGATTGACGCACTCCTTGGTTCATGCCACCGGCGGCACGTTGCATGATGTTGAGACGGTTGATGCGATCGGCCGCCCAATTACCGCACAATATGGCTTTCTTGGCAATAACCACGCTTCTTGTACTCTCCGTACCGCCGTGGTCGAATTGGCTTCAGCAAGCGGACTTGAGCGGGTCTCCCCCGCCGACCGCAATGCGCTGACCGCTTCCACATTCGGCACTGGCTTGCTGATTCGTGCGGCGATTGATGCCGGCGCGGATCGCATCGTGCTTGGATTGGGCGGTAGCGCCACCACGGATGGCGGTACCGGATTGGCACGCGCGCTTGGGTTTCGTTTTCTCGATTCGACAGACCACGCTATTCCGCTTGGCGGCGGCGCTCTCGCTGATTTGGCGAAGATTGACGATTCGGAAGTCCCCGATTCCGTGAAGAACATTCCGATTATCCTTGCCTGCGATGTCACCAATCCGTTGACTGGCTCCGAAGGCGCCGCCCATGTATTCGCCCCGCAGAAAGGCGCGACCACAACACAGGTCGAACACCTCGATCGAGGGCTTGCGAATCTCGCGCACGCAATCATGCAATATAGCGGCCGCGATATCGAACACACTCCCGGATCGCGCCGCGGGCGGTACCGGCGGCGGCATGCTCGGCCTGTTCAACGCATCGATTCGACCGGGAATCGAACTTGTTCTCGATCTTGCGCATGGTCGCGAAGCATGCGCATGGGCCGATGTTGTCATTACCGGAGAAGGCTCCATCGACAGTCAGACACCGTACGGCAAAGTGCCGAGTGGCATTGCGAAACTGGCGCAATCGCAAGGAAAACCGACTATCGCCATCGGCGGAACGGTAACCCGCGATTCGCACACCATCGAAGCGCTGAACGAGGCCGGCATTGTCGCGACGTTCGGTATTGCGCCCGGACCGGCGGATCTTGCGACGCTGATCGCCGGCACGGAACGCAATGTAGAAATCACCTGTGCCGCAATCGCCAGCACACTGCGCGTTGCTTCTGCTACTGCAGTAACCGCAGCTACTTCACCTTGCGAATCAGCATGATGAACACCGCGCCCAGCAGCACCGCAACCACAGCGATGGCCCATTCATGCGAGCCGCCCACGGATGCTGTTCCGTAGGCGGCTCATATCAGATTAGCGTGTCGATTATTGGGTTCTGCGACACGGTTTATTTTGGTTGCTTATGCGACGGTGAAGGTGGTGTGCTTCAGGTCTTCGCGACGGCTGGAGTGACCGATAAGCACTTCGAATTCGCCCGGTTCGACGATTCGGTTGGCTTGCGAATCGACGATGGTGCAGTCGGAAACCGGAATGTCGAATGCGATGGTCTTGCTTTCACCCGGCTCGAGTTTCACACGCTGAAATGCTTTGAGTTCGCGATCAGTCCAGCTGTAAGAGGTCACGATGTCGCCGATGTAGAGCTGCACTACTTCCGTGCCCTTGCGATCGCCCGTATTGGTGAGGGTGATTTCAGCATGTACGGTGTCGGTTTCGCCGAATGCGCCGGATTCCGGAACGTTAGTGACGTCGGTTCGCCGTATTCGAACGTGGTGTAGCTCAGACCTTCGCCGAATGCGAATGCCGGATCCTGTGTGAGGTCGGCGTAACGGTTGCCGTGCTGGCCGCGAATCTGGTTGTAATAGACCGGCAGCTGGCCTGCATGACGCGGAAAGGTGATCGGCAGGCGTCCGCTTGGTTCGGTTTCGCCGAGAATGATTTCGGCGATGGCCTGACCACCTTTCATGCCCGGGCTTGGAGCCCACAGCAGAGCCGAAGTGCCTTCTGCCGGGGTTTCGTCGACAATCACACCGTTGGTGCCGATCACGGATGCCGGCAGCACCTGCGGCTTGGAGCTGACGAGCACCACCACGAACGGCTTGCCGGTTTCGCGAGCCACGTTCGATAGTGCATCGATCAGTGCATTCTGGCCGCCGAGCAGTTCGAGCGTAGCGGTGGAGCAGCCTTCGCCAATGGCCTGAATCACATCGCCCACCACGGCCACAATCAGGTCGCTTTGGCGAGCGTTTTCCACGGCCTCGTCAAGCAGTGCGCGGTCAAGCTTGGCGGAAACGCCGATCTTCGGACGGGGCTGTCCATCCGGGTAGAACTCGCCTTCCGGATCGGGTACCAAATCCACGATGTTGGCACCGCGAGAGTACACGACCTCGCAGCCTTCCGGAGCGAGCTGCTTGAAGCCGTCTAGCACGGTGGTGATCATCTCGCGCGGATGGCCGTCGGGCATCCAGTTGACCTGTCCGGAGTTGCCGGCCCAGTCGCCCAGCTGGGTCTGGGCATCGTCGGCAAGCGGACCAACGACCGCGATACGCTTCGCACCGGACGCGTCGAACGGCAGCGAACCGTTGTTCTTCAGCAGTGCCACAGCTTCGCGAGCCACTTCAAGGTTGAGCTGCTGATGCTTTTCGGAACCGATCACCACATCGATACGCTCCTGGTCGGGCAAGCGCGGATCTTCGAACAGTCCAAGACGGAACTTCAATGCGAGAATACGAGCCACGGCGGCATCGATCAACGATTCGTCAAGCAGACCGGTCTTCACGGCTTCGATCGCACCCTCGTAGAACTTTGGCGTGGTCATCACCAAGTCGTTGCCGGACCTGACCGCGTCAGCAGCAGCCTGCACATAGTCAGGTTTGACCTTCTGCTCCCACACGGAACGGCCGACATTGTCCCAGTCGGTGATAAGCGTGCCCTGATAGTTCCAAGCGCCACGCAGTTTGTCGGAAAGCAGCCACTTGTTGAAGGTGACCGGCACGCCTTCGATGGATTCGTAGCCGAGCATGAAGGTGCCGCATCCTTCCTTGGCTACACGTTCAAACGGCGGCAGGAACCAAGACTCCAGCTTGCGGTGGCTCAGATCGGCTTCGGAAGCGTCACGACCTCCCTGGGTTTCGGAATAGCCCGCGAAATGCTTGGCGCATGCGAGGATCGCGTCTTTGGCAAGCGGCTCGCCCGCCTTGGCACCACCCTGATAGCCCTTGACGATGGACGATGCCATTTCGCCGATCAGGTACGGGTCCTCGCCAAAGGTTTCGCCCACGCGACCCCAACGGGTGTCACGCGCGATGCACAGCACCGGGGAGAACGTCCAATGCACGCCGGTAGTCGACACCTCCTCGGCGGTGGCACGGCCCGCGGCCTGCACTTTTTCGGAATCCCACGTGGTCGCCATGCCCAATTGTTCCGGGAAAATGGTGCTCCCGGCCAGAAGGAATAGCCATGAATGCAGTCGTCACCGATCACCAGCGGAATGCCGAGACGGGTTTTGGTGTTCACCGTTTCCACGGCTTTCGGCAGGTCGGACGGCGAGGTGTGCAGAATGGAACCGACATGCTTGTTGACGATCAGATCGTCCAAGTCGCCGCTTCGTGCGTCAAGCTGCATCATCTGTCCGACTTTTTCCTCAAGGGTCATGCGTCCAAGCAGATCGGCGATGCGTTCCTCGGTCGGAAGTTCCGGATTCTTATACGGCAGATTCGCAGTGTTTTCAATGGTTTCGGTCATGGGATTGCTCACTTTCCTCATTGAAGCGATTTCCTTTAATTACCAATTGGTAGTTTAACACGATGCAGGCACGCACGCAACTCGACATGACCATACCAACACAGAAGGCGAGAAGCCCGTCAGACCCCTCGCCTTCTCACACGAATACATGCAATGCAATCTTAAATAATCAGCGATATGCATCCCATAATGGAGCGGGAAACAGCATGTTTTCCATCTGAGCCCACTCTTTGCACAAGTCCACTTCCGGCTCGCGCAACCACCATAACTGCACGCCATCCATGATTTCCATGGCCTTGCGCACCACCGGACGCATGCTCGACTCCCACGAACCAATTGCGGAGGAATCAGCCAAGGATATTGCGAATAATGCTCCCAAATATCGTCCATACGGGCAGTGAATTCATCATGCAACGGATGTTCAGGATTCAACGACTCCGCAGAAAGCACGGTAAACAACTGCACCATCATGCGGCGGCGCGAATTATGCCGTACCAAATAACGCAAATATGAGGGAAACAACGGCGCAGTAGGATCACTGCCAGGCATACCGGATGCGAAGAAATCCTCAGGAGTGCCCGTTTCACCGTAATACTCGTTGAACACCATGGCCAGCATATTGTCCTTATTGCCCACATACCGGAGCACACCCTGCTTGGAGATGCCCACGCGATCAGCAACATCCTGAATGGAAATGCCATTGAACCCACGCTCGCTAATCAGCTGGACAGCCGCATCCAGCACTTCCGCTCGACGCTCCTGCGGTGATTTTCGAATACGTTTCGAAGTCTCTTCCTCTGCCATGATTCCGAGTCTAATGCACCTTGCGTCGATTGCCGTTGATTGACTGCCTATGGCACGTCATCGTGAGAGGTATCCGCCCGAATCCATCCATGACGCCATACGCGGGTCAGATCCCATGCTTCGAGATTGCCGCCGTTGCGAGGATCCCGCGGCGGTTTCCCTTCGCCGCTGCCTGGTTTCGCGGAGCGCGCAAGCTGGTAGCTCCAATAGATCTGCCCCGCCGATACGTCCCATGCCGCGCGTTGCAATCGTGACACTTGGCGGTATGCAGCCGATCGGTTTTGGCTGTGTAGGGCCCACTGATTCTCCACGCACCACTCGCCCACCAGCACGGGAATACGACGAGCCGCCGAACGGATGGCGATGCCACTCGCGCCCACCAGCATCCGGTACAGCCATGGCAGTCGCCGCGATCGCAGGTACAGCCGGCATGCCGGTCCCGAAAACAGCGGATCCTCCATGGCGATGAGATATTGGTGGGTGTCGAGCATGACGTTGCACATGCCGGCGCGACGGAACCAGTCGCCCCAGCGGAGTAGTCGGAAGCCGTCATGGAATACGATTACGGTTTCCGGACGCAGTATGGCGCGCAATCGGATGTAGCGTCGCGGTAGAAGCGCTTCAGAAAGCGCAGTGGGATATGCGTGCTGCCGGAGCTTCGCGGGGGTTCTTCGCCGTATTCGACGTGCCATGGAACACCGACCAGCTCACCGGTTCGTTGAGCACTTCGATGCTGTGTAGGGTCGGCTCGTCACGATATCGGCGGGCCAATCGTTCCAGCACATTCAGCGCGTATTCCACCAAGTCCGGATTCTGCGCCCATTTGCACACGCCCGTCAGACCGCCGTTGTCGAAACCATTCTGTGAACCGGGCACGGTATGCAGGTCGATCATGATCTTCAGCCCCGTCTCCCGCGCCCAACGGAACGCACGGTCGAGGTATGCGACGCAACCCGGATGTCCGGGCCAGTCGCCGAAGATGAAATACGGCACTGGGATGCGCACGAGATTGAGCCCATGGTCGGCGATGATGCGGAAATCCTCCAAGGTGATGTAGGCGTCGCGGTGCCGACGCAGTTCCTCGGCGAGATTCCGTTCGGACCAGAGGGCGCCGTGTGTGCGGTGCATCCAGATTTCGTCATCTTCGGCAGTGCGGACGAATGGTTCCGGATCCATCCATTTCTCCAGCACCAGCCAGTTACCGAGGTTCACGCCGTTGATTCGCTCGTCGATGCCCAGCACCATGCGTCTCACCGCCTTTCTGTGCGGGGTTTCGCCCGGCTTGTCGTTTCCGCCTATTCAAAAACCAAACAGTCCAAACCAAACCCCTATTTCAGCCCAATGGGCCAAGGAACGCAACGTTCCTTGGCCCATTGTATGCGTCCTGCAATCAGCCACGCGGCCGGTTGGAATCGGACCACGGCCGGATTGGGGTTTCGGAATGATCGTGGCCGGATGGGCGGGATCAGTCGACCGGCTTCGTCTCGTCCGCCTCGTAGTCGAAGAAGTCGAAGTCGGCAGTCTTCTCATGCAACGCGGCATCGGTGACGGCGACGCCGACCATGGTGTCAGTGAGCAGCTTGTAGTTCCAGTAGTAGAAGCCGCTGCCCTTGCTCCATGCGGCGAGCTGGGATTCGGCCACGCCTTGGTATAGCGAGCGCTTCTGTTCGGCGGTCAGGGTTTCGACCTGCGCGCCTTCCTCGCCGTTGAGCACGCTTTGGCCACCGTGGGTGTCCACACCGCAGCCGACGGAGTTGAACAGGCACCACTCCCCCACGATCACCGGGAAGTATTCGCTTATCTCGGCGATCATCGGCGCGTAGGTGTTCCTCACGAAGTCGTCGTAGCCTTCCACGGTCTGCGGGCAGCCCAT
>ENA-OQMZ01000085-OQMZ01000085.1-human-gut-metagenome-genome-assembly--contig:-NODE-85-length-36234-cov-2.660287_pt1 | contig 36234 bp, 37 predicted proteins | sample MGYA00242621_ERZ504862 | MGnify/ENA primary metagenome ERZ504862 (study PRJEB26092, sample SAMD00036393) | human gut metagenome | host: Homo sapiens | study: EMG produced TPA metagenomics assembly of...
CAAACGGCTTTTTCTTCTTTTGGCGTTGATTTTGGGTGAATTTATTATACTGTATTTTTAAAGTTACTTTCTGTCGGGTTACATCATTTTTAATCATGCAAATACTTTATACGGATGTTTTAATCCTTGAAAATAATATGCCTCTATGTTAGAATAGCTTTGAGGATGTGATAATTTGATAAATAACCAGTTTTCGGGTAATAATATACCGTTTTACGGCAATAACCTTAATTATAACCGCAATTTCAAAAAAGAGTTCCAGTATGATAATCTCAAGCAAAGATCAAGCGGTTTAGGTTTTTTTGTATTTGCGTATTCGCTTACAATGACAGTAAGCGCAATGATAGTTGTAGAAGTTTTCAAGGCTTTTGGTTCGGCAAAATATATTTATTCTGACAATTATTCAATACTGACTTACTTTATGGATATATTTATTTCCGTATTTGCCGTTGTTGTTCCTGCATTTTTTTTATATAAAGCTTTCAAGAAACAGTTTAAATGATATTATCAGCACAAAATATGTAAAACAAAAAAGTATGATACCCATTCTGTTTCTCGGAATGGGGGTGCGATGATTGCAAATGTTGCCACGAGTGTTATCGCAGACAACTTCTCGCTTTTCGGAATTGAAAACACATCTTCGGGATTGACAAGCGGAGATTCAAGTGTTTTGAGTATTGTTCTGAACATAATTTCAACAGCAATCGTCCCTGCTTTTGCCGAAGAATTTGCTTTCAGAGGAATAGTTATGGGTTCTCTGAGAAAGTTCGGTGACACAACAGCAGTTATAGGCTCTGCAATTTTGTTCGGTGCAATGCATCAGAATATATCACAAATTCCGTTTGCGTTTATTCTCGGACTTATTTTTGCGTATGTCGATTGCAAATTCAATTCCATTCTTCCGTCAATTGCAATCCATTTTCTTAATAACCTATATGCTGTTCCATGAGCATTTTAAGAGATGCAAACATTGTTTCCGATTATGCGGCAACAATAATCAGTTACAGCCTGATTATTTTCTTCTGTATTGCAGGCTTTGTTTCATATATCGTACTTGCCAAAATGATAAGAACTTTTTCAAAATGTCCGATAAGAAAGACGGAATTGTAAGTGAACTTAGCTTAAAAGAGAAAATGACTGCATTTCTTGTGAATCCCGGTATCATACTTTCACTTGTACTTTTTCTGATAACTACAATCACAAATTTAGGATTAATTAACAATGGATAAAATTTTATACTATATGCAAAAGGCTATTGAACAGGCTGAGATGCCGCTAAGGAAAACGAAGTTCCCGTCGGTGCGGTAATTGTCAGAAATGATGAAATTGTTGCCACAGGAAGAAATCGCCGTGAACAGGGTAAGAACGCTCTTCTTCATGCCGAAACAGATGCAATCTACAATGCCTGTCAAAAGCTTGGCGGTTGGAGATTGTGGAACTGTGAAATTTATGTAACACTTGAACCTTGCCCTATGTGTGCCGGTGCAATAATCAACGCTCATATTCCAAAGGTATATTTCGGTGCTTACGACTTAAAAAACGGCGCTTGCGGTACAATTACGAATCTGTTCCAAATGCCGTTCAATTTCAAACCCGAATCAGTCGGCGGTATTATGCAGGAGGAGTGTTCAAAACTTCTCACCGACTTTTTTAAAAACTTACGCAATAAAAAATCATAGCAAAAATCCCGCTTTTGTAAGCGGGATTTTTATTTGCTGTTATAATCAAAGCAACAAGATTATATTATTTTTCATCTCTTAAAATCTTACTTGCCGCAAGCATTACACCGAGCTTACCGCTGTGGAAGTTAAGACTTCCCTGCATCCATACTGCATACGGTTCACGCAACGGTGCGTCTGCAGAAAGTTCAATAGATGAGCCGAGCGTAAATGCGCCTGCCGCCATAACTACCTGACTTTCGTAACCCGGCATATCCGACGGAATCGGAGATACAAAGCTGTCAACAGCCGAACCGCTCTGAACACCCTCGCAAAAACGGCATACCTTTTCTGCATTACCGAGCATGATAAGCTGAATGATATCTCCTCTTGCATCATTGTACTTAGGACTGGTTTCATAACCGAGAATTTCAAAAAGTGCCGATGCAAATACTGCAGTTTTAAGTGCTTCCCCCGTAACATGAGGAGCATGGTACGCACCCATAAAAAGTTCTCTATTTGCGTTAAGGGTAGCACCGATTTCTTTGCCTGTACCGGGAGTGGTAAGTCTGTAGGCACACATCTCTACAAGTTCTTTCTTACCTGCAATATACCCGCCTGTCGGAGCAATACCGCCGCCGGGGTTCTTGATAAGAGAACCAGCCATCATATCAACACCAACCGACAAAGTTCAACCTTGTCAATGAATTCACCGTAACAGTTATCGAGCATAATAATACTTTCGGGCGAAATTGGCTTTTGAAATTTCACAAAGCTTTTTGATTTCTCTCCATGTGAGCGTAGGTCTTGTGCTGTAGCCTCTTGAACGCTGTATGTAAACCATTTTAGGCTTTTTCTCTGCAATGTCGCTTGCGATTTTGTCATAGTCAAGTGTGCCGTCAGGATTAAGCTCGGTCATTTCAAAATTGATTGAAAAGTCCTTGAGTGAACCGGGATAGTCACCCTCAATGCCTATAGCAGAACGGATTGTATCATACGGCATTCCTGTTATGGAAAGCATTGTATCTCACGGTCTTAAACGCCGAAAAGTGCAACTGTAAGGGCATGAGTACCGCTTACGAAATTATGACGGACAAGTGCGTCTTCTGCATCAAAAACATAAGCATAGACCTTGTCAAGAGCCTCTCTGCCTGCATCGTCGTATCCGTAGCCTGTAGAACCCCAAAGGTGACTTTCTCGAACATCTGCAAGCTGAAAAGCCTTTATCATCTTCTGCTGGTTGTATTCCTGAATATCGTCAATCTCCGCAAGCTTGTCCTTGCAAAGCTCCATTGCCTTTTCGGATGCTTTTATAACTCTTTCATCTATATCAAAAAAACTCAAATATATCACCTTTCAAAATAATATTCCTGCCATGATCCGCACTGTTCAAAACCGAGATTATTATAAAACGACTGATTTGCATTCTTGGCTCTGTGAAGATACACGGTCTTGTTCTCGACAATCAGTTTGTTGGATATGTACTTTACAACAGTTGAACCGTAGCCGTGCTTTCTGTAGTCAGGATGACACGATACCGCACCCAACACGGCACCGTTACTGCTTTCGGCAACAGTCATAGCCATTGCAACAAGTTTTGTGCCGTCATAAACGCCGTACATTCTCGTTGCATTATGACGAAGCTTGTGATTCACATCAACATAAAAATCATCAAACGGCGGCGGAACAAAATTTTCATCGGCGCAGCTTACGATGAGATTATAAACCTCTTTAATATCGGGAACAGCAAAATTTATACTTTCGTCAACATTTTGAAACGGTTCTGATTTTTCAGAATAACACCCGAAACGGATTTACTGCCGTATAAATTAAGGTTAAAATCTCCGCTGCATATTGCACTTGACGCACCCGCAACACGCATAAATGACGAAACTTCTTCAAGATTTGTTTTATCTGTGAGAAATAAAATGAAGTTTGTTCCGCATCGGGAAATTGCACCTGTACACTCATCTGTTTTATCGTCAATTATCGTCCAGTAGTCAACGAAAGCAAGCGATGAATCGTAACTGTTGTACTGAGAAATTATTCTGCACGCAAACGGATCTTCCGCCGACAGGTTCATAATTACATTTATATAATTTTCATTGGCGGTTACTATCATTCAGACCGTCTTTCCTTTCGCTAAATTTCCACCCGCAATATAATCGGACAATACTTTTGCAAGTTTTAAAACGCTTTCGCAATCATCAAGGTTTGCCGCAGTTGAAGGAGCATGAATATACCTTGACGGAAGTGATACCGCAAGAGTTCTCACTCCGCCTCTGCTCTGATGAATTGCACCCGAATCATTACCGCCTGCAACTGCTCTCTTATACTGAACAGCTATGTTATTCTTTTCGGCAAGTTCAAAAGCGGCACTTATCATTTCTTTATCATATACTGTCGCCCTATCCATTACGGTAACCGTTGCGCCTTTTGACAAATTGCATACCTGATGAGATGCGTCAACCTCCGCAACATCAGCGGCAGTTGTGCTTTCGATAACAAGAGCAAAATCAGGATTAACCGTAAAAGCCGCAGGTCTTGCACCACGCAATCCCACTTCTTCCTGAACAACAAATGTAAAATACATATCATATTCGGGTTCGGATTTTATGAGATTAATAAGCACATAGCAGCCGAAACGGTCGTCAAGTGCCTTTGTAACAACAGTTTTGCCGTTAATCTTAAAGTCGCCCTCAAAATTAATGCCGTCACCGTAGTTTACATATTTAAGCGCATCTTCCCTGCTTTCGGCACCGATATCAATGTACATATCACTCATTTTCGGAACAGCAGTTTTTTCATCACCGTTTGTAAGATGAATCGGTTTCACACCGATTACACCGTTAAGACCGTTTCTGCCAACACATACACGCTTACCGGGAAGAACTCTTATGTCAATTCCGCCGACCTCGTCAAATTTAAGGTAACCGTCAGATGTTATATCCGTTACCATAAGACCTACTTCATCCATATGTGCCGACACCATAAGTTTGCTTTTTGCAGACTTTTTTCCCTTTTTAAACACAATAAGGTTGCCGAGATTATCTGTTTTAATATCATCGGCACAGTCTTTAATCTCGTTAATTATAAGATTGCGAACATTCCCCTCATCACCCGAAATACCGTTGCAAAGGCAAAGCTGTTCAAGCAATTTTATGTCAATCATTGAAAGCACCTCCGCATTTAATGTATTCGGCAATAAGCTTTGCCGTATTGTCAACATCAGCTACAGAAATAACTTCATTCTGTGTATGCATATATCGCTGTGGGATTGATACAACAGCAGTTTTTACACCTTTTCCGCTGATTGAAATATGATCTGCATTTGTACCTGTTCTGCCTGCTATCGGTTCAAGCTGATACGGTATATTTTTATTCTTTGCAACGCTTTCAAGCGATTTGCTCATTTCTTTGTTTAGAATTGAAGAAATGCAAATCATTGGTCCTTTGTCGAGTTCAACCGAAGAATAGAACCCTGAAGCATCCGGCTGAGATGCAAAGCTTACATCAAGAACAATTGACTCGTCTGCTTCAACTGTAAAAGCACCTGTTTTAGCGCCTGTGCCAAATGTTTCTTCCTGAGAGCTTAAAAGGATAATTACTTTATAATCTGTTTCTTTGTCTTTCAATAACTCTGTACACTTAACAAGTGACACAACGCCGCATCTGTTATCAAGGCAAGGCGCAACAATTCTGCCGTTCAAAAGATTTGTTGGCTTTGAGGCAAATGTCAGCATATCGCCGAATGAGATGAGTTTATTAACTTCATCATACGGCAGACCGAAATCAACCCAGATTTTGTCGGTTGGCATAGCCTTGTCCTCTTTTCCGTCGGAAAGATGAGGAGGCATACAGCATACAACACCTGTTATATCAGGATTGTTCTGCAGACAAAGCAGAGTATCGGCAAGAGTTCTTGAGTCAATTCCTCCGCACGGAGAAGCTTTTACAAATCCGTTTTCATTTATTTCGGTAACCATAAATCCTATGCGGTCAATGTGAGCGTCAAGCAATATGGTTTTATCTGAATTTTTGTTACCGCAAACAGCCATAAGACTGCCGTTTGATATCTTTATGTCATCCGTGTAGTCCGATAAAAACTTTTCGGCAACAAACAAAGCGGGTTCTTCCCTGCCCGACACACCCATTGCACAACAGAGTTCAAAAATAAGTTCTTTTGTGTTCATTGTATATCTTACTTCAAAGCGTTGACAATTGACTTGAAGTGATTACCTCTTTCTTCAAAATTCTTGTAAAGTCCGAAGCTTGCACTTGCGGGTGAAAGCGAAACAATGTCTCCCTTTGTTGAACGCTCACGGGCAACAGTTACAGCCTCTTCCATATTTGTTACATTGACGATTTCAATTTCATCTGCATCATAGTTTGAAGCCTCTTTAACGGCTTTTTCAATTTTCGGGGCAGTATCACCGAGAAGAATAAGGAGTTTTACTTTATCGTTGATTACGGGGCCAAGCGGCTCATAAGGAATATGCTTATCATATCCGCCTGCAATAATGCAGATTTTCTGCTTGTAAAGCGAAAGTGTGCCGAGTGCGGTTCTTGTAGGACTTGACGCAATTGAATCGTTGTAATACTTAACACCGTCAACCTCTCTTACAAACTCTGCACGATGAGCAACACCGCCAAAAGTCTTTGCAACGGCTACCATTGTTTCTGCATCAACAAGTCCCCACACGGCTGAAATAGCGGCAAGATAATTTTCTACATTATGCATACCGGGAATTTTGATGTCATGAATGTTCATAATACGGGTAATTTTTCCGTAGTCATTATAGCAGATTGTATCGCCGTCAAGAAAAGCACCGTTTGAAACATTTTCTTTTACGGAGAACTTTGCGAGCTGACCTCTTACGCTGTCGGAAAAGCCGTTTGTAATCTCATTATCAAGGTTGAGAACAGCCTTTGAAAAAGCATTCTGATGAAGAATGATATTTTTCTTTGAATCAATGTACTCCTGCATATCCTTGTGTATATCGAGATGGTTAGGAGCAAGGTTTGTTACCACGCAATATCCGGACTCTTTCTCATAGAGATAAGCTGAAAACTTGAAAGCTCAACTACTGCACAGTCATCGTCATTCACGCTTTCAATCTCAGGAAGAAGCGGTTTGCCGATATTACCTCCGAGGTGTACATTAAGACCTGCCGCCTTTAAAAATTCCGAAATAATCGTTGTTGTGGTTGTTTTGCCGTCAGAACCTGTCACAGCAATAATCCTGCACGGGCAAAGGTCGAAGAAAACTTCCATTTCGGATGTAAGAACAACACCCTTGTTACGAAGTGCAACAAGCTCATCCTTATAAAAAGGTGTGCCGGGACTTCTGAAAACGATATCGGCATCAATCTCGGAAAGATAATTTTCACCGAGTAAAAGTTCTGCACCGTACTCTTTAGCCTTAATACCGTTCTGTCCCAAATCTTCAAAATTCTTCTTATCGCAAGCAGTAACTTTTGCACCCTTTTCAACAAAAAGTTTTATAAGCGGAAGATTGCTTGTACCGATTCCGATAAAAGTAACTTTTTTTTCCCTTTTATACTGTCAAAAAATTTATCAGCCATAGCATTCATTGTAAAATCCCCTCTGCAATTAGTATTTTATGCCATTTCAGTGACTTTATGCCATACCATACAATTATACATTTTAACGGAAATAATTTCAACCGTAATACACTGATATTGCAATAATATTTTTAAAATGTTAAAATACGGTAGGTGATGTTATGCTGTACGATTTTATAATTATCAATAAAAAAGACAAAACTCCGCTTTACAGGCAGATTTATATGTCGGTCAGAAAATCAATTGAAACGGGAAGTTTGAAAAAAGGAACAAAGCTTCCGTCAATAAGGCGATTAAGTACCGACCTTGATGTTTCAAAAACTACTGTCAACGGAGCGTATGAACAGTTGTGTGCAGAGGGATATATATCAAACAGGCCACGAAGCGGATATTATGTTGAGGCACAGTTCAGCGGTACACCGTCAAAAAGCGATAAAATGTCTTCAAATATCAACAAAACAAAAAGATACTATGAATATGATTTCAGCAGTAAAAGTATTGATGACGGTATAATCAACATAAACGAATGGAAAAAATATGTTAAAGAAGTTTTAAATCAAAATTATCTGCTCACTTCCTACGGTGAAGAACAGGGTGAAGAAATTTTGAGAAATGCTCTGCAAAAATACAGCCTCGGCACACGGAGTGTAAACACCTCATACGAAAATATTATCGTCGGAGCAGGTACTCAGACGCTTTTGCACATACTCTGTTCACTTCTCGGTAATAATAAGAAAATCGCACTTGCGGATTACAGCTACATTCAAAGCGAATATGTGTTCAACAGTCACGGTTATGACATCAAATATTTCAGATGTGATAAATACGGAGCCTGTATTGATTCACTTGAAGAAATCAAGCCCGATATAATTCTTATAAATCCTAATTTTACCGTAAACAGCAACATTACAATGCCTGTTACACGCAGACTTGAGATAATCAAATGGGCAAAAGAAAATAATGTTTTGATTATTGAGGACGATTACAACGGTGAACTTCGATACAGTACGCACCCTATGCCGTGCGTACAGAATTATGATACCGAAAACACGGTTTATCTCGGCTCTTTTTCAAAGATACTTCTTCCCTCTGTCAGAATCAGTTATATGGTTCTTCCGCAAAAACTCACAGATGAATACAACAAAATCAAAAAATACACAAATCAGACAGCGTCAAAAACAGAACAAATTGCCCTTGCAAAGTATATTAATAACGGTAAGCTTGATGTTCATCTAAGAAAAGCAAGAAGAATTTATCTTGAAAAAAGCAACCTTATGCTTTCAAACATAAAGAAATATTTCGGAACCTCCGTTAAAATTGTGTTTAACGAAACTTCGCTTTATGTTTCGCTGATTTTTAAGGACAAAACGATTGACGATTCTGTTATAAAGAAAATTGACGACGCATTAATTAAAACTATGCAGTTCAACAAAGCCGAAAATATAATTGTGTTAAGCTTTTCGGGAATAAAAGATGTAAAAATTGAAAGCGGAATAAAATTACTTTATGAAACAATTTCAAAATAGCATAACAAAACGGGACTGAAATCAGCCCCGTTTTTCTGTATAATCAGTTTTCACAACCGCATTTAAAAGAAGATGTATGAGAAGAGTCACGGTCGCCACGGTGTATTGCGTTCGGCGGAAAGAATGAGTCTGTTGGAAAATCAATTTTACTGAAAACTTCGCACGGATCATCGGGCGCTGACGGACATTCCTTGCGGGGAACACAAAAATCATAGGACGGAATCATAATCTGTACATCTCTTTCAAGCCTTGTAATCGTAAAAATACCGATTGTAACAAGCACTCGCTGTGTTTCAGGCTGTGCAGGCTCTCCGTCAAGGTAATCAATAACACAAGTCGGAAATGTTCTGCAAACAGTTATCGGATTCGCATTATTGTAATCCTGTAGATTTGCAGACAATGCCATTGGATTTGAAATTTGAACCGTTGCTCTCGGCAGGCAATAGGGATATTTGCACGGACAATCAGAATCTGATGTATCGCAAACAACATCTTTGTCACTGGAGAAAGACTTTACGCAGCCTTCACCGCCGTAAAGCACAACTCTTTTGCCGTACATTGCAAGACCTGTGACAGTTTCGGGAATCGCACCTGCGGCTGTATAGGCTTCAACGGTAACGGCAAAATAGTACATCATATCAACCGAATAAAAGCCACGATGGAACGCAACAGGCTCAACCTCTACCGTAGATGTAATTATGCGCACATTACTTATCTTTACGGAACAAGCCCCATCAATAATTTTCTGGTTTGCTTCGGTAAACATAACAGGAAGATTTGAAAGGCAATCTTTTGCTCCGCAACTGTCATAGATTCGTGAAACATTGATACAAACAGGTTCACAACCGTTAGTTTGCTCGCCGCCTTCGGTGCATGCATTTTCCGAGGAACAGAAAGGTACATCTGACATAAAAATAACCTCCGTAAAAGTATTGACAGTTCAATTAATGCACTGTAACAATACATTTTATGGAGGTTTTGATTTTTGGTGATTAACAGCCGAAAATTAACCGTAAAACGGGGCAAGTGTTTTATTAATGTTATTAAACAGATTAATCGGACTGCTGTTTGAATAGTTTGAAAGTGCTATATAAATTTGATTTTCGTCTTTTGTAAAAACGAGAGCGGCATTATACTTGTCGATTTTTCCTGTGTGAGAAATCATATTGCTGTCTTTTGACACAACAAAGCCGTAACCGTAGTTACCCTTGTACGGCGTTGTCATTTCTTTAAAAGATTTTTCCGAAATGAGCTTGTTTGTGCAGAGAGCGTCAACCCATTTGAGTAAATCGGGAACATTGGAAATTAAACCGGTTGCAGAATATCCTACTCCGGGATACAATGTCCACGCGTTATCGTAAATATCCTGATACCCTACAGCGAGCTTATCTGTGCCCTCAAAGCCTGTGTTCATCATTCCCGACGGTTTAAGGATATTCTCTTTAATATATTTTTCGTACGAGGTTTTGCTGACCTGTTCGATGATATCACCGAGAAGAAAATATGCACTGTTTGAGTACATATACTTCTCATCGGGTTCAAAATTAAGTTCCTGATCAAGTATCCAGGCCATTACGGCTTTTTTATTTTTCTTTGCGGAATTTTCGGCTGAAACCTTATATTCAAGCTGAGATTCGTTGTATGCATAAGTATTGGTATCGCCGTCTTTGTTGATGTAATCCTTTATGCCCGCTGTCATTGTAAGCAGGTTTTTAACGGTGATTTTTTTGCCGTATTTATATGACGGAAAATATTTGTCGATTGTATCATCAAGTGAAAGCTTTCCCTCCTCAACAAGCTGCATAACCGCAACAGCAGTAAACTGCTTTGTGAGCGAAGCAATTCTAAAGCATGTGTCCGTAGAATTCTTTGTGTGCCTGTCCTTGTCGGAAAATCCGTTAGTGCCGATATACTCAAGAGCATTTCCGATTTTGACATAAACCGTTCCCCTGAATTTGTTATCGGTTATTATTGCGTCAAGATTTTCGGAAATATCGGAAGATTTTCTTTTGAGTTCGGAATAGTTCCATGTGGGTTCTTGTGTCTGCTCATCGGAGGTTGCCGTCTTTGTTACAGGCTGTGAAGCAGCCACGGCGGTTGTTTTCTCGGTAGCAGATACAGAAGACTGCGTGTCTTTTCCGCAACCTGTAAGGCACACAGAAAAAGCTGTCAACGCAGAAATTGCAAGACACAGAACCTTTTTTGATGATATAAGCACTTTAATCACCTCAGATTTTTTTCATATTACTGCAATAGTTCGCCATAAGAGTTTTTGTGCCGGCTTTGTCAAAGGCAATTTCAAGCATAGTATCATTACCCATTTTCTCGCTTTCATTACCATGCCCTTGCCAAACACCTTGTGCTGAACACAATCTCCTACATTGAATACAGCACCGCTCTTAACAGGAGGTTTTGTAAATCCAAATGATTTATTCGGTGAATACGAGCTACCCGACGATTTGCGACAGAAACTTTTTCACCTGTTCCCGATGCAAAACCGGAAGTCGCCTGTGTGAACATCTGCTTTCTTCCACCGCTGTATTCAAGAAGATTATCTGGAATCTCGTTTAAGAATCTTGAGCCCTTATTATAGCTTGTTGATCCGAACAGCATTCTTGAATTTGTTTTCGTAAAATAGAGAATCTCCTTTGCTCTTGTAATTCCTACATAAGCAAGTCGCCTTTCCTCGTTGAGTTCATCGGGATTCATCATTGTTGCAACGGACGGGAACATTCCTTCTTCCATGCCTGCGATGAATACAACAGGAAACTCAAGTCCCTTTGCCGAATGTAATGTCATCATTACGCAGGTATCTGCATCTGCATCGTAGTTATCAATATCGGTCTGGAGAGAAATTTCTTCAAGAAATGCAGAGAGGTCTGCCTCATCGCCGTAGTCCTCTTCAAACTTGACGATATTTGAAGAAAGTTCTTCAATGTTTTCAATACGAACTTCAGGGTTGTCCTTTTCGGTTTTAAGATACTGTTCGTATGATGTGTGTTCAATCACAAGGTTATATAATTCTGCAAGAGAATATTCGCCACTCTGCTCGGCTTCAATAAGTCCGTCAATAAGTGCAACAAAAGCTTTGAGCTTTGCAGAGGCACGAGAAAGCTGCGGATAATTTTCCGCCTCCTTGATTACATCGTAAATGCTTTCGCCGAGTCCTGCGGCAATGTCTGCGGCATGGGAAACGGTTGTCGCACCTATTCCCCTTTTAGGAACATTGATAATTCTTGAAAGTCTGACATCATCATGAGGATTATTTATAACCTGAAGGTATGCAACCATATCACGAATTTCTTCACGGTCATAGAATCTGTGACCGCCGATTACACGGTGCGGAACACCGCTTCGTGACAAAGCCTGCTCAATTGCGTTTGACTGGGCATTCATTCTGTAAAGAATTGCATAGTCGGAATATTTTCTTCCGTCGGCTACACCGTCAAGAATAGTCTGAGCAATGAAATTAGCCTCGTCACGCTCATTCTCGGCTGTATGTACCTTAATTTTTTCGCCCTGACCGTTTTCGGTCCACAAAGTTTTACCCTTACGCATTGTGTTATTTGAGATGACCTCGTTAGCGGCATTGAGGATATTCTGTGTACTTCTGTAATTCTGTTCAAGGCGAATCATCTTTGCGTTCTTAAATGTATTTTCAAAAGAAAGAATATTTTCGATTGTAGCACCACGGAATTTGTAGATACTCTGGTCATCATCACCGACAACGCAGATGTTTCCGTATTTGCTTGCAAGCAGGCTTACAAACTTATACTGCACCTTGTTAGTATCCTGATACTCATCGACCATGATGTACTTGAACTGATTTCTGTAATAATCAAGTATATCGGGTGCTGTTTCAAAAAGCTTTACGGTATTGCAAAGCATATCGTCAAAATCCATTGCGTCGGCTGTTTTAAGCTTTGTCTGATAGATTTCATAAACCTTTGCAATCTGTGCTTTTCTGCTGTCAAATTCAGCTTCTTTACGCATTTCTTCGGGAGTAAGCATTTTATCCTTAGCCTTTGAAATTTCGGAGAGGATTGATTTTACAGGCAAAGTTTTTTCGGCAATATTGAGTTGCTTTAAAATATCCTTGACGAGTTTTTTCTGATCGTCAGTCCCGTAAACCGTGAAATGACTTGTATAACCGATTCTGTCGCCGTATCTGCGAAGGATTCTTGCACAGGTTGAATGAAAGGTAGCCGCCCAGATGTCAGCACCACCCTCGGGAACTGCCGCACAGATTCGTTCTTTAAGCTCTCCTGCGGCTTTATTGGTAAAAGTAATGGCAAGTATCTGCATGGTTTACAAAGCTCACACTGTAAAATGTAGGCTATTCTGTTAACAAGAACAGTTGTTTTGCCAGAACCGGCACCTGCAAGTATGAGCAAAGGTCCTTCTGTGCAGAAAACAGCCTGTTTCTGCATATCATTCATATGTGAAAAGTTTTTTTGAATCTCAGTCTGTACCATTTTTAACCTGCCTTAAAATATTGCAAAAGAAAGGGGCGAACGATGTTCGCCCTCAGTAAATTTTAAATGAATTATTTAATGCTGTCATTAAACATTGTAAGCATATCGGATGCCTTTTCGCCGATAATCATTGTAACAAAGTTACCGTCTTTTGTAACCTTACAATTTTTCACCATATCAAGCTCTTCAGCTGAATAGGAAGCGTTCTGCTGAAAGATTGAATTATAGCGGTTTGTAAGAGCAGTTTCAACTCTTGAAGCAGCATCCGAATCAGTTGCCTCAACAAGAACTACCTCTGTGTTTTTGCTGTCTGTATCAGACTTACCGACCTCAGCGGCAAACTGCTTGATATCGTCGGCATTGATATTGTAATATTTGTACATATCATCCTTTGTTTCATACTTTGTTGCATCTACGCTGTACTCGGAATTCATCTTATCCATAAGATCAGCAAGATTAACTTCCTTTGCGCCGCAACCTACAAATATCGAAAGGCAAAGAACAAGAGCAACTGCAATTCAAATTACTTTTTTCATAAAATTACCTCCAAATTTTTTTAAAAAGAAAAATGCGCCGAACTTAAAAAAGTACGGCGCTAAACTGGTCGAGGTGACAAGATTCGAACTTGCGACCCCATCGTCCCGAACGATGTGCGCTACCAAACTGCGCTACACCTCGAAATAAAAGAGCCCCGAATAACTTCGGGGCTGTGGCTGTGGAATAGGGATTCGAACCCCAACAAACAGAGTCAGAGTCTGTCGTGCTACCGTTACACTATTCCACAAGATGTAATTGCTACCGAACTTGCAACGATATGAATTATAAGACATATCGTTCAAAAAGTCAATTAACTTTTTTTTAAAATTTTTTCAAAAAAAGTTTTCAGACCTTCAAAACAGCCGACAGCAACAGGAATTTTGTCGAAAATATTTTAAAATTATTTTCGTCTGATCCTTATATCTCTGCCCAAAAAATCAAGCTGACGGGCATTTCCGCAGATTCTTGAAACAAATCTGTCTGTATAATTTTCCTGCAAATCTCTTATTGTCAGATTCGTATTTATAATTACGGGCTTGTTTGACAACATTCTTGAGTTAAAAATGTTGTAAAGCTGTGATACGGAAAATTGAGAATGGAATTCCGTTCCGAGGTCATCTATAATAAGAAGGTCGCATTCAACAAGCATATCGAATGTTGAATCATCTTCCTTGTTTGAAAAATATATTTTTTCAAGCTTTGAAACAAGTTGCGGAGCAGACGCATAAATTACACCGTAACCCCTCTTTATTGCCTCGTTTGCAATTGCAAGCGACAAATGAGTTTTGCCGAGTCCGGTTGCGCCTTTCATAAGTATGCTTTCCGAATGTGAATTAAAGTTATCTGCATAATTCTGACAATATCTTAAAACTCTGCTCATATGGTCGTAAGGAGATACCTTAAGCTTTGGATCAACAGTCTTGTCATAATATTCAAGATTAAAGCTCTCAAATGTAGAAAGTGACAGCGGAGCGTTTCTGTTAAGCTCGGCACATGCACAGGCTATGAGAGCAGACTTCATGCATGAACATCTGACAGTTTTGCCGTTTATGTCAAAATAGCCCTTGTCATTACATTTCTTACAAAAATAATCGGGTTCAAAATAATTTTCGGGATAACCGTTATCTGTAAGGATTTTCCTGACCTCTGCCTGCATTGCAAGATTCTGATCACGAAGCTTTGAAACGGCGTCCTTCACATCTCCGCCCGCAAGAACTGCTCGGGCTGTTTTGATTCCGCCCACGGAAATCTGTTTTTCAAGTTCTTTCACACGGGGGAATTTTTTATAAACCTCTTCTTTTCTTCTTTCCGCTGCCTTTTCGGCGTTAAGTCTGCGTTCATGTAATGTGTCCGAAGCAGCCTTATAAACACTATTGCTGTATCCCATACCAACCTCTTAATTAAAAATTATCAAGTGAATTAAATTTGTCGAGTTCATTAATATCATAAGATGACGACTGTTTCTGTGACGGCTTTGATGCTGATTTTTCATACTTATGAAGTTCGTCAAGCGTGTGCAGATTGCTTGCATTCCAACGCTTTAAGATTCCGTCAATGTAGCGAAGATTCATTGTTCCCTTTGTATCAACGCATCTTTCATATGCCTCTCTGAGCATTTCGGGCGAAAACTTCCACTCGCTTACCCACTTGTCACCGTATTCAAGCTGTTTTTTTGTAGGAGAACCGACATTTTTAAGTCCGAATGCTTTTGAAACAATTGAAAAGTTTGCCGTTGTTTTTTGAATCTGCTTAATCTTGTTATCAGCCGCCTCGAGCGAATAAACACCGTCATTTGCCCATTGAATACCGATATTTTCAATCGTTCTGATATTGCCCTTATCAATGCTTGCACAATAATGTATAAGCATAAAGATAACATCAAGCGGAAGTCCGCAGGTGTCCTTGAGCATAAGCAGAGTTGCAATATCGGAATTTGAAAGAACTTTTCCAAGTGTTGTCTGCGTTTCTTCAACAAGCATCTTTAATTCTTCATCAACCGCAAGCTTTGTGCCGTAAATACAAAATCAGGCTTTGCGGTCTTGTAGCCGTAAAATGTTTTTGCGGTTCTTCTGCGTTTTCCTTTGGTGACTGTTCTGTTTCCTGTTTTACAGGCTCTTGAGCCGCTTGAACAGGCTGTGGCACTGTCTGTTGTGGCTGTAAAACAGTCTGAACAGGTTGCGGTGTCTGTTCCGTTTGAACAGAAGTCTGCGGCGCAGAAACAAATTCCTCGTTATTTTTTACGGGAGTAAAGGTATTTTCAATTCGATTAAACACACCCATACTTACCCAATAGTCAAGCGCCTCGGAATATCGGTTACATTGACACCTGTTGCCTTTGAAATTTCTGTGTCGTCAACGGAACGACCGGCATTACGAAGGACAAACAAAAGAACTTTAAGCTTTACGCCGTCAGAAAATTTTAATCCTTCATCGACTACTTTGGAGGGAACTGCAAAAATTGAGTTCCATGCTCCCAAATCTATATTAATTGACATTATATCCTACTTTCTGTGATTTGCTTTTTGTAAATGTCTGTTACAATATTTATAATAGTTCCATTCTATTTAGAGCTGTGGAACATCTGCACTTGGATTTCAAATTAAAACTAAAACAACGCTCTGCTTTCATAACAGGGAGCAAAGTTTGTAACAAAGTGCAATCTGTATTTAAATTATAACATAGATTTTCAATTTTAAAAACAAAAAAATAAAATTATCTGGATTTTTTTCTGTTTCTGTGATAATATGATTTCAAATTATGAAAAGAGGTATTACAATGAAATATTCATATTTTCCTACGGGAGTTTGCTCCAGACAGATTAATCTTGAACTTGATGACAACGGTAAAATCACAAGCTGTGAGTTTGTGGGCGGCTGTTCAGGCAACACTCAGGGCATTTGTATGCTTGTTAAAGGTATGGACGCAAAAGACGCTGTTGACAGATTAAAAGGCATTGACTGCCGTGGCAGAGGCACATCCTGCCCCGATCAGCTTTCAAAGGCTCTTGTTGAAGCATTAAAACTTATCTAAATAATTTTTGCGTATAAGTTTAATTATTATTCCGATAAGGAATTTTACTGCATAAGAAAACGCAATTACAAACAAGGTAATCACACTCATTATTGTTATGATAATGAACAAACACAAAATAAAACATCCTTACAGATTTTTAATTTCATTATATCTGCAAGGATGTTATTTTTTTGGTTTATTATGTAGTACAGAGCAAAAATTATTTAGAAAGGAAGTAATCCATCATTGTGAAACCTTTTTCAATATAGTTGCCTGTCTTTTTAGCCTCTTCTTCACAGAATTTGCTTACGCCGCTGTCAACTTCGTTCTTGCTGTCATAGATAAGATAAGGAACAGGATTTGAAGTGTGTGTGCGGATAGAAAGAGGTGTGGGATGATCTGGACATACGAGTACGGCAAAATCATCAAAAGTTCTGAGAAAATCGGTTACAGGCTTGAGAATATGCTCATCAATGAGTTCAATAGCCTTAACTTTGTTCTCAATCTCTCCTCTGTGACCGCATTCATCGGGAGCTTCAACATGGATATATACAAAATCCGCACCGTTTTTGAATTCATCAATGGCGGCTTTGCACTTTCCGTCAAAGTTTGTGTCAATATAGCCTGTTGCACCCTCAACATCAACGCTCTTCATTCCGGCACAAATTGCAATACCTTTGAGAAGGTCAACAGCAGAAATCATACTGCCCTTTTTGCCGAACTTGCCGAAGAAGCTGTCAAGAGCGGGTTTTGTACCCTCGCCCCAGAGCCAAATTGAGTTAGCGGGACGAAGTCCTTTTTCAACTCTTGCCTTGTTTACAGGATGATCTTTGAGCAAATCATAGCTTTTCTTCATCAAATCATAGAGAGCGGCAGTATCGTCACCCTTTGGAATGTATTCTTTAATTACACGACCTGAGATATCGTGAGGAGGTGTGAGTTCGCCCGGATGAGGATTGCCGTTTTTCCATACAAGACAATGACGGTATGCAACACCCGAATAGAACTTAAAAATATCGTTGCCAAGCTTTTCCTCAACATAATTGATAAGTTCTCTTGCTTCTTCTGTTGAAATATCACCTGCACAATAGTCAACCATAGACTTGTCCTCGTAGTTTTCTTCATCGGACAGAGTTACAAGGTTACATCTTAATGTTACATCGGTGTCTTTAAGGTCAATACCGATACTTGCCGCCTCAAGCGGAGAGCGACCGCTGTAATAAACAGCAGGCTCATAACCGAGAACCGAAAGGTTTGCAACATCGCTGCCGGGTTTGAGTCCTTCGGCAACGGTTTTAACCATTCCGACCTCACCCTTTGAGGCAAGGTAATCCATACAAGGCTTAACAGCCTTTGCCATAGGAGTTGAATTATCAAGCTGTGCGTTTGGCTCATCAGCCATACCGTCACAGAGCATTACTAAATACTTCATACTAATTCATAGCCTTTCCGTATAATATGAAATTTATTTCTGAAGTGTGCCAAGACTTGCACACTTTAAATATGCGTTGATAAAGCCGTCAAGATCGCCGTCCATAACAGCCTGAATGTTACCTGTTTCAAAGCCTGTTCTGTGGTCTTTTACCATTGTATACGGCATAAATACATAACTTCGGATCTGTGAACCCCAGGTAATTTCCTTTTGAACACCCTTGATGTCCTCAATCTTTTCAAGATGCTCACGCTCTTTGATTTCAACGAGCTTTGAAATAAGCATATTCATAGCAACATCACGGTTCTGATACTGACTGCGCTCAACCTGACTGGCAACAACGATACCAGTAGGAATATGAGTAAGACGAACAGCAGATGAAGTCTTGTTGACCTTCTGACCGCCTGCACCACTGGCACGGTAAACATCCATTTTGATATCTTCGGGCGGAATGTGAACCTCTGTATCTTTTGCAATTTCCGGCATAACCTCAAGAGATGAAAAGCTTGTGTGTCTTCTGCCTGCCGAGTCAAACGGAGATACACGAACAAGACGGTGAACGCCTGCCTCGCTCTTTAAGTAGCCGTAAGCATTTTCACCTTCAACAAGAAGCACGGCACTTTTAAGTCCTGCCTCATCGCCGTCAAGGTAGTCAACTTCTTTAACCTTAAAGCCGTGAGCCTCTGCCCAACGGGTGTACATTCTGTAAAGCATTTCTGCCCAGTCCTGAGCCTCTGTTCCGCCCGAACCTGCGTGAAATGTAAGAATTGCGTTATTTTTATCATATTCGCCTGTGAGCAAAGTCTGCAAACGCTGTTTTTCAAGATTTTCCTTGACAGCCTCAACTTCGCTTTCTGCCTCTTCAAGAAGAGATTCATCCTCTTCCTCATTTGCAAGTTCAATCAAAGCGTGAGTATCCTCGTATTTGGCAACAAGACCTTCGTAAGCCTCAACCTTGCCCTTTAAAGAGCCCGTACGCTGTAAAACCTTTTGTGATTTTTCCACATCGTCCCAAAATCCCGGCTCGGTTGCCTTGAGTTCAAGCTGTTGAATCTCCGAGAGCATGCCCTTCATACCGAGTGCATCAGACAAATCGTCTATTTCAGGCTTGAGAGCCTGAAGCTTTAAAAGTAATTCCTCAAACTGTACCATAAACATGTACCTTTCTGAATATAGTTTATCCTTTCACAATTTAATATTATAGCAAAAACATCCACAAAAGTAAAGAAAAACAGCTATTTTATTCATAAGTAAACTTATACACAAAAACAAGTTGCATTTGTCAATACTATTTGTTATAATTAAAGCGTAAAGGTACACTATATCGTGTATCCTTTGGAGGTTTATAATGGAATTTACAGAATACAAATGTCCGGTATGTGACAAACAGTTCAAAAAGGGTGACGATGTTGTAGTCTGCCCTGAATGCGGAGCACCGCATCACAGAGAATGTTATGAAAAAGAAGGTCATTGTCATTTTGCAGACAAACACGGTGCTGATTTTTCTTTTGAAAAGGAACAGCTGGAAGAGTCCGAACAACAGGCAGAGCAGGACACTAAAGACGGTGTAGTTCTTTGCAAGCGCTGCGGAGCGGAAAATCCGAAAGAAATGTTCTATTGCTGCAGCTGCGGCGCACCGCTTTACGGTGATGACAAAAACAATCCGAACTTTCAGCAGAATCAGAATAACGGTCAGCCAAACCCGAATTTCAATCAGAATCAGGGTATGCCGCCGTTCGGTGTTCCTTTTGGTCAGGCAAATCCGCAAATGGCTGCCGCTTTTGATCCTATGGCAGGAATGAAGAGCGACGAACCGCTTGTTGACGATATCACTGCAGGTGAAGCCGCAAAATTCATTGGTAAGAACACCCCTTATTATCTGAGGATTTTCAACTTTATCAATAAGTTTAAAAAGAGCAGATTCAATTTTTCCGCATTTATTTTATCGGGAATATATTTTCTGTACCGAAAAATGTACGGCTTAGGCGTATTGTTCTCAGCTCTCGTACTCGGTTCAATGGTAGGTTCTGCTTATATTTCATCGCTTCCCGCTTGGAAATCTATCTACACAGGCATAGTACAGGCTCAGCAATCCGGACAGGTGCTTTCGCTTAGTAATTCTTTCGGACTTTCACCGACTGAGTTTTTACTGTTTCTATCTCCTCTGCTTGCAAATGCGGTTTCACTTATAGTAATGGTTATCAGCGGTTTAATTGCAAATAAATGTTACTACAATCACTCTGTTAAGAAAATTAAAAAGATAAAAAGTACAACAAATAAAGAGCTTTTGAATGAGGCACTCGAAACAAAAGGCGGAGTAAATCTCCCGATTGCTATTTCTGTAGCTTTTGCTTTCCTTGTTGTCAATTATCTGCCGATGTTCTTAATGTAAATGACAGAAACACCGTAATAAATGTATAGAAACATAATAAGTAAAAAGTTTAATGAGAAAGAAGGAATATTATGCGTATAACAAAGGCGGTTATCCCGGCGGCGGGACTCGGTACAAGAGTTCTTCCCGCAACAAAAAATATGCCGAAAGAAATGTATCCTATCGTTGACAAGCCAACTATTCAGTTCATAGTTGAGGAGGCTGTTGCGGCAGGAATTACAGATATTCTCATCATCACAAACCGTGGCAAAGGACTTATGGAGGATCATTTTGACGCTTCTCCGGAACTTGAAAGTCTGCTTGAAAAGAGCGGCAAAACAGAATTTCTTGAAACAGTCAGAAATATTTCAAACCTTGCAAACATTTCTTTTATCAGACAGAAAGAAATGAAAGGCCTTGGACATGCCGTTCTCAAAGCAAAATCTTTTGTAGGCAATGAACCTTTTGCCGTTATGTACGGTGACGGCGTTATTACAGGCAAGGTTCCTGCAATCAAACAGCTCATCGATCATTACGGTGAATACGGTGAAGGAGTTGTAGGCGTTAAAAAGGTTGACGCCAAAGACATTCACAAGTACGGTTCGCTCAAAGTTGAACATATGCACGACAATGTTTTTGCCTGTACGGACATGAAGGAAAAGCCGCAGACTCCCGAAGAAGTCCTTTCACTTTATTCGATTCTTGACAGATGCGTGCTCCCGGCTGAAATTTTTGAAATTCTCGAAAATACAAAGCCCGGAATCGGCGGAGAAATTCAGCTTACAGACGCAATGAGAGAGATTGCAATAACAAAAGGAATGACAGCCGTTGAGTTTGAGGGCAAGAGATACGATATGGGCAATAAATTTGGAATCTTGCAGGCTCAGATAGAAATTGGGCTTGAACACCCTGAAACAAAAGATTTATTGAAGGATTACATAAAAAATCTTGCAAAAACTTTGTAAAAAGGTATTGCAATTTTCAGAAAAGTGCAGTATACTGTGCTACAGTTAAATATTGGATTCAAAAAAACAAGGAGGATTTCACATCATATCAGTGCGAAATCCTCTTTTTGCTTTTAAGAACTATTTTAATTCTTTGTTATTCAATTGTTATTTCATAAGGGCAACAGTTTTCATATATATAGTATGATTTGAATCCGGCTTTAAAAGCAAGCTCTATTCCCTTTTCAATATCTCTGCCGACATCATTTATATTATGTGCGTCACTTCCGAGGGTTATGTACTTGCCTCCAAGGTCGTGATAGCGTTTAATTTCATCAAATGCAGGGAGAGTTTCGCCGAGTCCTTTGAACAGTCCCGAAACATTAATTTCAAGAGCCTTATCCTTTTTAATAAGTGTTTCGTAGACAAGGTCAATCTTATCTCTGTACGGTGAAAGATTCGGAATAACGCCCGTATCACGCTTAATATATCTCAACGGATATGTAAGATGTGCAAGAGTACAAAAGCTGTCAAAAGAGGCGGTTTCGAGAAGTTCATCAAAGTACATATCGAGAATTATATGTGCATCTTCTTTTTTGAAATCCATATAATAAAAATCCGGTCTGTTTCTCAGGTTATGCACGGATGCGATTATTATGTCAAAATCTCCAAAACAAAGTGCTTTTTTTGTACATTCGGCATTGTGCATCGGCTCACCGAGTTCAATGCCTCTCAGTATTTTGATTTTACCCTTGTATCTATCTTGCATAATCGAAGTTTCATAATTCGATTTTGGAATTAATTTGCTGAAATCTCCGTACTCACTTTCAGAGCCGAGCAAAATCTCGGGAGCTTCGCAGTGGTCGGTGATTGCAAGTGCAAAAAGTCCCTTGTTACAGGCACTGTTGCACATTTCTTCAACTGTATTTTCAGCATCAAAAGAGTTGCTTGAATGGGTATGAATATCACATATTTTCATTAGTAAAACACCTCACAAAAAAGATGATAACATATGAAAAAAAATTTTTTCAATATTGCACTTTACTTTATTAAAAATTAGTTATATAATATGCACAAATAAAGAAAAGCAGTTTTATGCAGAATTCCAACGAAAATCTGCATAAACAGGAGGTAAAAAATGAAGGCAGTTATCACAGTAATCGGTAAAGACAGCGTTGGAATCCTTGCAAAAGTTTCAGAGGCCTGTTCAAAGGCTGATGTTAATATCGTGGAAGTAACACAGAGTGTTCTTCAGGATATGTTTGCTATGATTATGCTTGTTGAAATTGACAAATCCAACATCGGATTTGAGCAGCTCCGTACAAACCTCAAAGCAGTCGGAGAATCAACAAATACAAAGGTTCATGTTATGCACGAGGACATCTTTAACAGCATGCACAGAATTTGATCAGTGCTACCGAATTGAAAGGATATACATAATATGTTAGAAACAAGAGATATACTTGAAACCATAATATGATAGACAATGAAAACCTTGATGTAAGAACAATTACAATGGGTATTTCATTGCTTGACTGCATTGACGAGGACATTGATAAGGCTTGCACAAAGGTTTATGACAAAATCTGTCGAAATGCAAAAGACCTTGTTAAAACAGGTGAAGACATCCAGAAGGAATTTGGTATTCCGATTATACATAAAAGAATTTCAGTTACCCCTATCGGTATGGTAGCCGCTCCGTGCCAGAGCAAGAATGTTGTCAAGTTTGCCCACACTCTTGACAAAGCCGCAAAGGAACTCGGCGTAAACTTCATCGGCGGTTATTCCGCTCTTGTTCAGAAGGGTTTTGCAAGCGGTGACTACGCTCTTATCGAGAGTATTCCACAGGCCTTGAGCGAAACCGATTTCGTTTGTTCATCCGTAAATATCGGTTCTACAAAAGCCGGCATCAATATGGATGCTGTTAAGATGATGGGTAAGGTCGTTAAGCAGGCTGCAGAAGTTACAGCCGACAGAAACTGCATCGGTGCCGCAAAGCTCGTTGTATTCTGTAACGCTCCCGAAGACAACCCGTTTATGGCGGGTGCTTTCCACGGTGTCGGTGAAGCCGATACTGTTATCAATGTCGGTGTATCGGGTCCCGGCGTTGTAAGAGCCGCTCTTGCAAAAGACGGTGCCGGAAAAGACATCACGGAAATTGCAGATATGGTTAAGAAAACTGCATTCAAAATCACCCGTATGGGACAGCTTGTTGCAAGAGAAGCAAGCAAGCGACTTTGTGTTCCCTTTGGTATTGTTGACCTTTCACTTGCCCCGACACCTGCTGTCGGTGACAGTGTTGCATATATCTTGAGGAGATGGGACTTGAAGTGTGCGGATGCCACGGTACAACCGCTGCACTTGCACTTCTTAATGACGCTGTTAAAAAAGGCGGCGTTATGGCTTCTTCCCATGTCGGCGGTCTGAGCGGTGCTTTTATCCCCGTTTCCGAGGATGCAGGTATGATTCATGCCGCTACTGAAGGTTACCTTGATATTACAAAGCTTGAATCAATGACAGCTGTATGTTCGGTTGGTCTTGACATGATTGTAGTACCGGGTGACATAACTCCCGAGGTTATCTCTGCAATCATTGCAGATGAGGCTGCAATTGGTATGGTAAATACCAAAACAACTGCGGTAAGACTTATTCCGGCTATCGGAAAAAGTGCAGGCGAAGAACTTAATTTCGGCGGACTGCTCGGCAGAGGTCCCGTTATGCCTGTAAGGAAAGGTTCACCGGAGGCATTTATTAAGCGTGGCGGAAGAATTCCGGCTCCGCTTCAGGCGCTTAAAAACTAATTTTTCACGGGGGTGGTTTTATGGAGAATATGATTAAAAAAATCGTTGATGCCGACAACGAAGCCAAAGCCATGGAAAAGGATACTCTTGAAGAAAAAGAGGAACTTTCCAAAACTATTGAAGCCGAAACGAAGAAGATTTATGACGACTTCATGGCAAAAGCTGAAGAGGTTGTGAAACGCAACGACATTCAGGAAACAAAGAAAGCCGAACAGCAATGGGAGGAAATTCAGGGCAAGCACAATTCAGTGCATATCAAGCTTGACTCTGATTTTAAACTCAACTGTGACAAGTGGGTTGACGAAATCGTCAAAAGAACGGTTGCACAGTAACATTCCATTTACTGTTTACAAGGAGGTGTATGCGGATAATGTCAAAAACTTCGTTTGCAGTTCTGACAAAAGCAAGGTCAAAGTTCGGCAACAGACTTACCGAAAAGGATTACCAGAGTTTGCTTGCATGCCAGAGCGTCGGAGAGATTATGTCGTATCTTAAAAATAATACGCATTACTCCAAGGCTCTGACGGATGTCAGTGAGCGTGAAATTCACAGAGGACGGCTTGAGGCTCTTTTGAGGCAAAACCTTTTCTATGAATTTGACTCTTTGTGCAGATACGATTCGAGCGTAAGCTCGGGTTTGTCATCGTACATTATCTCGACATTAGAGGTTGAGCAGATTATAAGATTCCTTATCCTGCTCAGTTCAAACTCGACTGACAAGTTCATCTATCAATTCCCGGGGTATATTTCAAAGCATACGGAAATAGATGTTAACAAGCTTGCCAACGCAAAAAATTATGAAGAGTTTCTGAACGCCACACAGTCCTCCCAATTCTACGATATTCTCAAGCAATTTTCTCCTGATGAGAAAAATCGACTTCCAATATCGGACATTGAGAACAAGCTGTATAACTTGGTGTTCGGAAAACTGACAAAACTGATTAAGCTACAACAAAAGGACAGGAAAAGCACGAGCTTATCAATTTTTTCTTTACGATTAACGATTATAATATTTTCTCGAGAATTCTGAGATTGAAAAAGTATTATAAGCTTTCTCCCGATGATATCAAAGCAAACCTCTTGCTTGATTACACAAATCTCAGCGAAAAGACCGTTGACATGATGTGTAAGGCGGAATCTTCGGGCGAGATATTCTCAATTATGCAGAATACGCATAACGGAAGATTGATTGATAAAATCGGATATGTTTATGCAAGCGATATTTCACCGAGAGTAAAATACAGGCTTGCAAGGAAAAATATGCACTTTTCCAACAACCCTTCGGTTGTAATGATTTCATATATTTTTGTTGCCGAAACAGAGCTGATGAATATCGTCACTCTGATTGAGGGCACAAGATATGAACTTGACAATAAAATTACACAGTCATTGCTCATTAAATGATTATTTGACTGTCAAGAAGAGGTGATTATAATTTGGCTGTTTCAACCATGCAGGCCGTAAGCATTATCGGACTTACAAGGGATATTGATAATGTAATATCGGTACTTGGTGAATCAGGTGTGTTCCATCCCGATGATGTTTCATCTTTCTACAGCAACACAAAGGATTTTACACATCTGCAATCAAAAAACATCTATGCTGAACCTCTTAACACTCTTAAAGCAACATTAAGCCTTACAAAACGCAAGTTTAATCTTGTTGATGTAAGTGACTTTAATCCGACCTTTAAAGAAATTGAGCTGTTTACAAATCAGATAAACAGCGACATTGAAGTTCTTGCAGATGACAGGCTGTTTGTTGAAGAGCAGTTGATGCAGGCAAAGGAAAATCTTGTTGAAACAACACACTTTGTCGGACTTGGGGTTGAAATTGAAAAGGTTTTAACCTTAAAGTATATCAGTTCACGCTTTGGCAGATTGCCTAAGGAAAGCTTTGAAAAGCTTTCAGCCTATAAAGATAATCCTTATGTGGATTTTATTGTCTGTTCCGAGGATAAATCACATTATTGGGGCGTTTATTTTGCTCCGATTGACAAAACCGAGGAAATTGACAGAATCTTTTCAGGATTGTACTTTGAAAAATGTGATGTTCTCGGAGTTAATGACACACCGAGAATTCATCTGAAAAAACTTGAGAGCCTTATTCCCCATCTTGAGGAAAAGCTTAAAGAAGCTCAGAAGCGAGTTGACGATTATGTTGACAAGTATGAGGTTAGAATCTGTAAATATCTTTCTAAGCTTGAAGAGCTTAATCTTTATGCCAAAATCCGCACAAAAGCATTGCAATACAGCAAAAGCTTTATCATTGTAGGTTGGGTTCCTACAGAGGATGCTAAGCCTCTCAGACGCAGACTCAAAAAAATTGCCAGCGTCAATGTAGATTTTTCAGACGGCAAGACGGAGATTGCAAAATCACCGCCTGTCAAACTCAAAAACTGTTTCCTTGCAAAACCGTTTGAATTTTACACAGAGATGTACGGTGTTCCGAAATATAACGAAATTGATCCGTCACTCTTTATCGCTATCACTTATGTCATTATATTCGGCATAATGTTTGCTGACCTCGGTCAGGGCATTTGTGTATCAATTGTCGGTGCGCTTATGTGGAAACTCAGGAAAATGAAAATCGGTAAGATTCTTGTGCCGTGCGGAATTTCTTCTGCGATATTCGGCTGTGTGTTCGGAAGTGTGTTCGGATTTGAGCATGTGCTCGATCCTCTTTACAAGGCACTCTTCGGACTTGATGAAAAACCGATTGAAGTAATGTCATCAGGCTCAATTGTAATGATTCTTCTTGCAGCTGTTGCAATAGGTATTTCGCTTGTTGTGGTTGCTATGGGACTTAATATTTACAGTTCCTTCAAGCAGGGAGAAGTGGGAAGAGCCTTGTTCGGATCAAGCGGTTGTGCAGGTCTTGTATTCTACTGTTCAATTATTTTCGGTGTTGCAGGACAGCTCGTATTGGGTCTGCAGGTATTTTCCCTTGCATACATTCTTTGCCTTATCGTTCTCCCCTATCTGCTCATCTTCTTTGGTGAGCCTCTCGGACTTCTTATCGCCGGTGAAAAAGACTGGCAGCCCGAAAGCTGGGGCGGATATATTCTTGAGCATGCTATCGAGTCAATCGAATTTTTGCTTGAGTATGTTACGAACACGGTAAGCTTTTTAAGAGTCGGTGCATTCGTTCTTGTACACGCAGGTATGATGACGGTTGTTTTCGTACTTGCCCAAACAGCTCCCGCAGTAGCATACTGGCCCGTAGTTGTTTTAGGTAATGTTTTTGTAATGGTTCTTGAGGCGCTTCTTGTTGCAATTCAGGTGTTAAGACTTGAATATTACGAGATGTTCAGCCGTTTCTATTCCGGTGAAGGCAGACCTTATGAACCTGTTAAATTAAATATTGATTGATAATTTTTTGGAGGTATTATTATGTTATTCAATTTAATTATGTTAGCTGTTCCGGTAGTATTCCTTTGTGCGTCTGCAATCCTTGCAGTAAAGGCTTTTGAGCATGGAAAGAACAGAAAGAAAACAGTTCTTACTCAGATTTGCTCATTCGCTGCTGTATTTGCATTCTGCATGGTATGCCCTATCGTAGCAAGTGCTGCTACAGGTGACGCCGCTGCCGCTACATCAGGTATGGCTGACGGTCTTGCATATATCGGTGCCGCTCTTGCAACAGGTCTTTCATGTATCGGCGGCGGTATTGCCGTTGGTAACGCTGCTCCTGCCGCTATCGGTGCTACAAGTGAAGATCCTAAGGCATTCGGTAAAGCAATCATCTTCGTTGTACTTGGTGAAGGTATCGCTATTTACGGTATGCTCGTTTCAATTCTTCTTATCTTTGCAAGATAATTTAAGCGATTTAAGTTTCGTTAAGGATTGATTATTATGAAATTTTTTCTTATAAGTGATAATGTCGATACCAAAATGGGTATGAGATTTGCAGGTATTGAAGGCGTAGTTGTTCATCAGGAAGATGAGGTACGCAGTGAGCTTGAAAAGGCTGTGAACAGGATGATATTGCAGTTATTCTTATTACGGAAACACTTGTTTCGCTCTGTCCCGACCTTATTTATGACCTCAAGCTTAACCGCAAACAGCCGCTTATTGTTGAAATTCCCGACCGTCACGGTAACGGAAGAACCAAGGACAGTATTACAAAATATGTTCAGGACGCAATCGGCGTAAAGCTGTAATTATCACATATCTGAATTTATTCAGGGAGGTTATTTTTAATGGAAAACTCCAAAAACAAAACAGATAACTTTCTGAAAGCCATTAAAAAATATGCTGATGAACAAAGAAGTGCCATGCAGACAGAGGTTGCTCAGCTTAAAGAAGAAAAGCTGAAAGAGGCAACCGAAAAAGGCAGACATGACAGCGAAAAATATATCAAGGACAAACTTGAAGAATCAAGAAACAGACAGACTGGTATTCTTGCAAAGAAAATTCAGGAAGGTCAGAAAAAACTGTTTCTTGAGAGAGCTGAAATGACTGAAAGCGTATTTAAAAAGGCTGAAGAAAAGCTTGTTGAATACACAAAAACATCAGATTACTCAAACAGCCTTGTAAAAAGTGCAAAGGAAGTTGCTAAGCTTTTTGCAGACAACGACTGTGTTGTTTATGTCAACGAAAGAGATATGAAGAACTCAGACAAAATCAAGGCAGTTTTTGCAGGAAGCACCGAGGTTGTTGCCGACAAATCAATTAAAATCGGCGGAATCAAAGGCTTTTGCAAGGCAATGAATATTGTTGCCGATGAAACTCTTGACAGCAAGCTCTATGCACAGAAAGAATGGTTTATTGAAAATTCCGGACTGAGTGTGCTTTAATCTTGCTGACTGTTAATTTCTTTTGAAAGAGATGGTAATAATATGGAAAACAACAATGTTATATATGGAATAAACGGACCTGTTGTTACCGTAAAAAATACCGACAGCTTTGAGATGATGGAAATGGTTCATGTAGGCAAGCAAAAGCTTGTCGGTGAAATCATCGGTATTACAGACGACATCACAACTATTCAGGTTTATGAGGAAACAACAGGACTTAAACCGGGCGATCCCGTTGAGGGTACCGGTGCTCCTATGAATGTTCTTCTCGGCCCCGGTATTATTGATAACATCTTTGACGGTATCGAAAGACCGCTGAAGGCTATTGAAGAAGAAGCAGGTGCGTTTATTAACCGTGGTTCTTCGGTTTCTGCTCTTGATGACAAGAAGCTGTGGAATGTTACAATGAAGGTTAAAGTCGGTGACAAGCTTGAGGGCGGTCAAATTTACGCTACTCTCCCCGAAACTCCTATCATTGAACACAGACTTATGGTTCCGCCTGAGCTTTCGGGTGAAGTTGTAAAGGTTAATCCCAACGGCGACTACAAGCTCTTTGATACAGTTGTTGTAATCAAGGATGACGAAGGCGTTGAGCACAACCTTACCCTTTGTCAGCAGTGGCCAATCAGAACTTCCCGTCCTGTTAAGGAAAGACTTACATCATCTGTTCCGCTTATCACGGGTCAGAGAGTTATTGATACTCTCTTCCCTATCGCAAAGGGCGGTACAGCAGCTATTCCGGGCGGTTTCGGTACAGGTAAAACAATGACTCAGCACCAGCTTGCAAAATGGTGCGACGCCGATATCATCATCTATGTCGGTTGCGGTGAGCGTGGTAACGAGATGAGCCAGGTTCTTGAGGAATTTTCAGAGCTTATTGACCCAAAGTCACAGCGTCCTATGACCGACAGAACCGTACTTATCGCCAACACATCAAATATGCCTGTTGCGGCTCGTGAGGCTTCAATTTACACAGGTATTACTCTTGGCGAATATTACAGAGATATGGGTTACCATGTTGCATGATGGCTGACTCAACATCCCGTTGGCTGAGGCTCTCCGTGAGATTTCAGGCCGACTTGAAGAAATGCCTGCCGAAGAAGGTTTCCCTGCGTACCTTCCTTCAAGACTTGCCGAGTTCTATGAGCGTGGCGGTCGTGCCGAGGTTCTCAGCGGCGGCGAAGGTTCTGTAACGCTTATCGGTGCGGTTTCTCCGCAGGGTTCAGACTTCTCTGAGCCTGTAACACAGAACACAAAGCGTTTTACAAGATGTTTCTGGGCTCTTGATAAGGCTCTTGCTTATTCAAGACATTATCCTGCCATTAACTGGATGGACAGCTACAGCGAATATTTTAACGACCTTGATCCGTGGTTCAGGGAAAATCTCGGTGAGGATTTTATTGAATACAGAAACAGAATAAGCGCACTTTTACAGGAAGAAAGTTCACTTATGGAAATCGTAAAGCTCATCGGTTCGGATGTACTCCCCGATGACCAGAAGCTTGTAATTGAAACAGCAAGAGTAATTCGTGTCGGTTTCTTACAGCAGAACGCTTTCCATGCCGATGATACTTATGTTCCGCTTGAAAAGCAAAAGCTTATGATGAAAACCATTCTTCATCTTCATGCCAAAGCTAAGGATATAGTTGCTCAGAATATTCCGCTTTCCAAGATTCTTAACCTTGGTCTGTTTGATAAGCTTACAAAGATGAAGTATGATATTCCTAACAGCAAGCCTGAAATGTTTGACGATTACATTAAGGAAATTGACGAAAAGCTTGCTGCAATTTCTTGATAAGGAGGGAACGCAATAATGATTATAGATTATGTAGGCGTTAAAGAAATTAACGGCTCTCTTATAGTTATGGACGGTGTTAAGGGCGTTTCCAACGAGGAAATTGTTGACATTCGTCTTGATAACGGTACGATGCGTCAGGGTCGTGTCGTTCAGATTGAGGGCGAAAGAATAGTTGTTCAGGTTTTTGAGGGTACAAGAAGAATCAGCCTTAAAAACACAAGAACAAGACTTACAGGTCATCCTATGGAGATGCCTCTTTCCCCTGAAATTATCGGCCGTGTACTTGACGGTGCGGGCAAACCTATTGACGGACTCGGAGATATTTTCCCTGTTAAAAAGGCTAATATCAACGGTACTCCTATCAACCCTGTTTCCCGTGTTTATCCTAAAAACTACATCAACACTGGTATTTCAACCATTGATACGCTTATGACTCTTATCAGAGGTCAGAAGTTACCTATCTTCTCCGGCTCAGGTATGAAACACAATGACCTTGCCGTTCAGATTGTAAGACAGGCTAAAATCAGCGGTGCAAACAGCTCTAACTTCGGTGTTGTATTTGCAGCAATGGGTGTTCAAAAAGATGTTGCAGAATACTTTAAGAAGAGCTTTGAAGAAAGCGGCGTACTTTCAAGAGTTGTAATGCTTTTGAACCTTTCAAACGATCCTATCATTGAAAGAACTCTTACACCGAGATGTGCTCTTACAATTGCTGAATATCTTGCATTTGAGCTTGATATGCACATTCTCGTTATTATGACCGATATGACATCTTATGCCGAGGCTCTTCGTGAGTTCTCGTCATCAAAAGGTGAAATTCCGGGCAGAAAGGGTTACCCCGGCTATCTTTATTCTGACCTTGCATCACTTTATGAGCGTGCAGGTATGATTAAAGGTCACAGCGGTTCTGTTACACAGATTCCGATTTTGACAATGCCTAACGACGATATTACTCATCCTATCCCCGACCTTACAGGTTACATTACAGAGGGACAGATTGTTCTTGACCGTTCACTTCAGGGACAGGGATTGTATCCGCCTGTTAATGTTCTTCCTTCCCTTTCCCGTCTTATGAAGGACGGTATCGGTGAGGGTTATACAAGAGCCGATCACCAGCCTCTTGCAAACCAGCTTTTCGCTTCTTATGCAAAGGTAATTGACGCAAGATCGCTTGCATCTGTTATCGGTGAAGAGGAGCTTTCTCCTACTGATAAGAAGTACATTGAGTTTGGTAGATTGTTTGAATCAAAGTTCGTTAATCAGGGCTTTAATGAAAACAGAAGTATTGAACAGAGTCTTGACCTTGGTTGGGAATTGCTTTCAACATTGCCGAGAGCAGAACTTGACCGTGTCGACGATGCTTTACTTGATCAGTACTATAAGGGTGACAAATAATCGTTTGAAGAAAGGAGTGTGAGCATTTATGGCAGTACAGACAGTACCTACCAAGGGTAATCTTATGAATACTAAGAAATCCCTTGCACTCGCCAAAAACGGCTATGAACTGTTGGACAGAAAGCGTAACATTCTCATCAGAGAAATGATGACGCTTATCGACCATGCAAACGCAATCCAGCAGAAAATTGATGACGCTTATGCAGAGGCTTACACAGCACTTCAAACGGCAAATGTTACCAACGGCTTTTGTGAAGATATTTCTAACGCTATTCCCTATGAGAACGGCTTGAAGCTTGATTCAAGAAGTGTTATGGGTGTTGAAATTCCGATTCTCACTATTGAGGAACGAGAGGACCATAACTACCTACACTATGGTCTGCGCACAACAAATTCGGCAATTGATAAGGTTTATACGAAATTTACCGAAGTTAAAAATCTTACAGTTGAGCTTGCCGAGATTGAGAACAGCGTTTACCGCCTTGCCGATTCAATCAAGAAAACTCAGAAGAGAGCAAACGCTCTCAAGAACATTATGATTCCCCGTTTTGAGGAAACAGTTAAGTTCATTTCCGACGCACTTGACGAAAAGGATCGTGAGGAATTCAGCCGACTCAAGGTAATCAAAAAGAAAAAGCAAAAAGATGCTGCTTTGAAAAAAGCTAAAGAATTAAGTGCTGAAAGCGCATAAATTATCAGCCCGACCGTAATTTGGTCGGGCTGTTTTAATGCAAATACAGAAATAAAAAACGGATTGACAAGTTTTCAGCAAGCCAATCCGTTTTTTGTTTTTGATTTTTAATCACTTTCGGTCAAGTTTTCTTCCGTGCATTTTCTCTTTTGTCTTTGTGCCCTTTACTTTGAAGATAATCAGGTATCCTGCAAGAAGTGCAAGGAATGTTGTCTGAGTATAGAACAAGGCGTAATCTCGCTTGAAAAGCCCTTGCCGTGCTTTACGGGCTTGTCCTCGGGCTTTTCTGTGGGAATAGGCTCAATGCCGTCATAATTGCCCGAAATCACCGCCTCATCGGGCGAAGACGCCGCAAATACACTTACACAAAAGGCTGATGAAAAAGTCATCAGAACAGCCATTAACAAGGTGATTATAAATTTAGTCTTTCTCATAATATTTCCCTTTGTAAAAATTAAGATTTAAAATAACTACAGTTAATTGTATCACAAGAGAAATATATATGCAACTGCTCTTTATTCTTCTGTCCAAACCTCTTTTGCCATATTGAAAGCTGCCCAAGCTTTTGACCATCCTGCATAGAATGCGGAATGAGTGATGATTTCTGCAATTTCTTCCTTTGTAATGCCGTTGTTTTTGGCTGACATAAGATGATACTTAAAAGAAGAATCTACAAGTCCCTGTGACATAAGTGCAACAACTGTAACAAGTGAACGGTCACGAAGTGAAAGTTTGTCTTCCCTACTCCACACTTCACCGAAAAGCACATCGTCATTAATTTCTGCAAATTTCGGTGCAAACTCACCGAGTTTATCTCTTCCTGCTGTCTGTTTTACCATTGATATTAACTCCTAAAATTCGTTTAGAATAGTTATTTTTAAATTATTTAAATCAAAGCGACTGCATCTTCTGCAATCTGTTCGGGTGTGAGGCGGTTTTCTTTGAGGACATCGGCAGGATTATATCTGTCAAGGAATTCCTTTTTAAGACCGAAATTGATAACCTTAACATCTGACGGACCGTAGAAACGGGCAATCTTCTCACCAAAGCCACCGTCAAGCACACCGTCTTCGAGTGTTACAACGACATCATGGTTTTTCTTGAGGCTTTCAAGAAGCTCTGTATCAACACCTGTGATGTAGTAAGGATTGATAAGAGTAGGTGCTGTGCCTGTTTTTTCTTCAATAAGCTTTGCAGCCTGTTCGCCCATTCCATAGAATGATCCGAGTGCGATTACGGCAATCTTACCGCCCTGCTGAGCAACTTCATATTTATTAAGTTCTGCAAAATTCTTTGTGCAAGGCTTGCCTGTTGAAACAAGTTCTGCAACGGGAACACGAATTGCAACAGGGTAATCTGTCTGCTCAATGCTCCAGTCGAGGACTGCAAGGTAATCTTCCTTAGTTGTCGGAGCGATATAAACAAGGTTAGGAATGTTTGAAATCATGGGAATATCAAAAATTCCGAGGTGTGTAACATCCGTCATACCGTTTACCGACGCAGTCTGAACAAGGATTGTTGCAGAGTTTGAGTCAATGCACAAGTCCTGTGAGAGCTGATCGTAGGTTCTCTGAATGAATGAGCTGTAAACATTGAATACGGGCTTGCCGCCGTTCTTTGCGATAGCAGATGCCATTGCAACGGCTGTCTGTTCTGCGATGCCTACATCAAGAAACTGTCTGCCGAATGCTTTTCTCTCATCAGGAGTAAAGCCGTAAAGTGCGGGAGTGCCGGCTGTAATCGCCACAACTGACTTGTCAGACTTCATCTTATTTCTAAGATAAACTGTTGTAATTGAACTGTAGTCCTCCTCATCAGGGAAATTAACAGTAGTTTTGCCTGTTTCAATATCAAACGGCATACACCAATGCCAGCTTTCTTTGTCGGTTTCAGCAGGCTTATAACCTTTACCTTTAAGAGTGTTAATATGAACAACAACAGGATGATCAATGTCTTTTACAGACTTAAAAGCCTTGATAAGCTCTTCAATATTGTTGCCGTCCTTGACATATACATAATCAAGCCCCATTGACTTGAAAAGGTTACATTCAGCCTTGCCGTCTGTATCACGAAGAAGTTTGAGATTTTTATAAAGTCCGCCGTGATTTTCTGCAATTGACATTTGGTTATCATTTGCTATAATAATCAGGTTTGAATCCATTTCACCGGCAACATTAAAACCTTCAAGAGCCTCACCGCCGCTGATTGAGCCGTCACCGATGAGTGCAATAACATTGCCCTTGCCGTTTGTTACATCTCTGCCTCTTGCAAGTCCGCAGGCAAGGCTGACAGAGGTTGATGTATGACCGACAGTAAAAATATCGTGTTCGCTCTCTATGGGGCTTGTATAACCTGTTACATCATCGTAATGCTCCTGTGCAATATATGCCTCTTTTCTGCCTGTGAGGATTTTATGCGGATATGACTGGTGTGAAACATCAAATACAAACTTGTCTTGTGGTGAATCAAATACATAATGAAGGGCAATTGTTGCCTCTACAATACCGAAATTCGGGCCGAAGTGACCGCCGTGAACACTTGCACGGTGAAGTAAAGCGTCACGCATCTCCGATGCAAGAGCGTTAAGTTCATCAATATTGAGTTTCTTAACATCCTGCGGTCCGTTTATTTTTTCAATATACATCGTAATCAGAGCTCCTTATCATATAAATTTTAAATATAAATCAGAGATATCTCTCTTTAGCTATATTATATAACCTCAAGCTAACTTTAGGTCAAGAGTATTTTTAAAAAAATTTATCTTTTGCATTCTTTTTTTATGTATATCGTTACAACGCAATAGAATAACCCTCGACAGATAACTATAATTGAAACAGGCACTTACATAATTGCAAGTGCCTGTTTCATGGCTGAGCCGGCGGGATTCGAACCCACGGGTGACGGAGTCAAAGTCCGTTGCCTTACCGCTTGGCGACGGCTCAGTATATATTCTACTTTTATTGATTATTAAAAAAACAAGCCGCCAAAGAATTTCTTCAGCGGCTGTTGGTGACCCATCGGAGATTCGAACTCCGGACACCTTGATTAAAAGTCAAGTGCTCTACCAACTGAGCTAATGAGTCAAATGGGGTGGAATGCCGGATTCGAACCGGCGGTCTACCAGTCGCCACAAACTGGCGCGTTAACCAACTACGCTAATCCCACCATAACGTGCGCGCCAAAGGGACTCGAACCCTGACCTACTGCTTAG
>ENA-OQMZ01000086-OQMZ01000086.1-human-gut-metagenome-genome-assembly--contig:-NODE-86-length-36174-cov-3.847532_pt1 | contig 36174 bp, 40 predicted proteins | sample MGYA00242621_ERZ504862 | MGnify/ENA primary metagenome ERZ504862 (study PRJEB26092, sample SAMD00036393) | human gut metagenome | host: Homo sapiens | study: EMG produced TPA metagenomics assembly of...
TTAAAAAGCTGATTTCGGCTTTGGTTCTCGGTTCAATGCTTGTCGGTTTGAGCGGTTGCAACATCACGGATTTCAGCGCAGAAAATCTTCTTCGTCCTCCTAAGCAGTCGGAGATGAGGCTGAAATTGAACAGCTTATTGCCAAAACGGCTGACAGCGGTTATACGCTGAAATATCCTAAAAACGGAAAATTCCGCAGTGCAATCATCATGACCGACCTTGACGGAAACGACAGCAACGAGGCTGTTGCATTTTTTCGCAACAGTGCCGAAACTTCTTCGGTTCATATGCTTGTCATGTACTCAAAAGACAATTCGTGGGAGATTGCGTCCGACAATATCTTTGAAACCACCGATATTGACAGCGTTGACTTTGCGGATTTAACCGGCAACGGAAAGGCTGAAATCATCGTTAATTCAACAACCTACACTCCGAATGTCGGCAAGCTTTCCTGCTACTCCTACTCGGAAGGCAAGACAAACGAAGTGGGTTCGGGACAAAGCTGTTCAAGCTTTGTTACGGGGGATTTTGACAATGACGGAACAAGCGAGATTATGTCGCTTGTTCTCTACACAACCGAAAACGAGGCTCTTGCGTCAATGCTTGATTACAACGAGGACAGCAAAAGCCTGTATGCCAAAGCAATGGCAAACATGGATCCGAATGTTGTAAAGTACAAGAACATTGCCGTTACAAAGCTTGATAACGATATTACGGGAGTTGTCGTTGACGGAACTTCTGCAAATGAGGTTACGAACACACAGGTTATTTTTTACAGCCGTGACCTTGCAATTCTGCGTAATCCTCTTTTTAAAGAAAAAGCAAAAAATATAACCCGGCGTTCATCGCAGGTCATCTGTTCGGACATTGACAAGGACGGAAAGCTTGAAATTCCCGTTACGCTTGATCTTCCGAAACAGAGCGGTGACAGCAAAAATATTTATGCCGACAAAATCATTTGGAACAGCTTTGACACACCCAAGGAGGCGCTTGTTGCAAAACAGGCGGTAATCATAAATTACGATTATATGTTTATGATGAACTATGCCGATAAGTGGAGCGAAAACAAGGTTACGGCAATTACCGACCTTGAAAGCGAAACCACCTCATTCTATGCATGGAACGGCACTAAGCTTGACACGGAGCTTTTTGAAATAAAGGTGTTCCCCGTCAGCGAATGGGAATCGGGCAAATCGGATGATTTTACGCTGATTACAAAAGACGATAAATATGCATACACATTTAATAATATAAATCCCGACACACAGATTTCGCTAAGTGATGACGAAATCAAGACAGGTTTTTCCACACTTGATCAGTCGGGAATCTGATCACAGCAACGGAGGTTTTGATATGAAAAAAATTCTTGTTTGTGAGGATGAAGCGGCAATTCGTGACTTTGTCGTTATCAATCTTACAAGGGCAGGCTACGATGTAGTTGAGGCAGACTGCGGCGAAGCGGCTTTGCAGAAATATGAAGAAAACAACGGAGATTTTGATGTTGCGATTCTTGATGTTATGATGCCGGGTATTGACGGTTTTCAGGTTTGTAAGGAGCTGAGAAACCGCAACGGCGGAATCGGAATTATTATGCTTTCGGCAAAAACTCAGGAAATGGACAAGGTAACAGGACTTATGCTCGGTGCAGACGACTATGTTACAAAGCCTTTCTCACCGAGTGAGCTTCTTGCAAGAGTTGATTCACTCTACAGAAGAGTTGCGCTTGCGCAGTCACATTCCGAAAACAACTTTAAAGAAGAGCTTAAATCTGGCGAGTTCACACTCAATCTTCGCAACCGTGCGCTTATGAAGAGCGGAAAGATGATTGAACTCACACAGGTTGAATTCCAGATTATGGAGTACTTCTTCTCGAATCCAGGTGTTGCTCTTGACAGAATCGACATTCTCAACCATGTATGGGGAGACGCTTATGTCGGCGAGGATAAAATTGTCGATGTTAATATCCGCAGACTCAGAATGAAGGTTGAGGACGAACCTTCAAATCCTAAACATATCATCACGGTTTGGGGACTCGGCTACAAGTGGGATTCAGGCGAATAACTTTGCAGAACAGCCTGCATAAAATTTATACAATCTAAAGAGGAGGGTGGCAACAATTTTTAAGGGTATTTCAAAAAGATGGATGCTCAACACATTGAGTGTTATACTGACAATCATAATCCTTATTGTTGTCAGCCTTATTTTCATTGTTACATATATTTTTCAAAACAGCGTTGAACAGAACCTGAACACAACAAGCAGCGAACTTTCACTTGTCTTTTCGGGATTTCAGAGCGACAGTTCAACCTCGTTTACGGCGTCTGCCCGTGATTATGTTGAAAACTTTGACAAAAAAGAAGAAATGGAGGTTCTTGTAATCAATTCCTCCGGCAGAGTTGTCATGACTTCAACAGGATTCACCCCCGATGACAACGAGCAGATTCCCGATTTTAACGACGCACTCTCAAACGAAAACGGCTGTGCATATTGGAACGGCAAGCTTTCATCGAACGAAAGTGCAATGAGCCTGACAAGAATCATCACCAACGAAAACGGACCTGCGTAGGTGCGGTAAGATACATTGTTTCCATGGAACAGGTCAACACGGCAATTGTGCTTGTTTCTGCGGCAGTTATTGCGTGCGGTCTTGTTATCATCGCCCTTGTAATATTGTCGGGACTTATGTTTATCCGTTCAATCGTTACCCCGATAAGAAAACTTTCGGAGATTTCAAGCAAGATTGCCCACGGTGATTTTTCACAGGCAAAAAAGATTGAGTACAAATACGATGATGAAATCGGCGACCTCTGCGATGCAATAAGCGATATGGCTCTTGATTTGCAGACAGCCGATCAGATGAAAAACGATTTTATTTCACGAGTATCACACGAGTTGCGTACTCCGCTTACGGCGATTAAGGGCTGGGCTGAAACAATGCAGCTTTCCGAAAGAGGAAAGCTTGACCGCAAAACCTTTGACCGCGGTATGGGAGTTATTATCAGCGAAAGCTCACGCCTTACAAGCATTGTAGAAGAGCTTCTTGACTTCAGCCGTATTCAGAGCGGAAGAATGAAGCTCATCAAGGAAAAGCTTGACATTCTTGCCGAATTTGACGATGCGGTTTACTTCTTAAAGGAAAGAGCCGTTACAGAGGGCAAGCATCTTCTTTATGATGAACCCGAGGTTGTTTATCCCGCCGTTTACGGCGATAAAACAGGCTCAAGCAGGTTTTCCTCAATGTGCTTGACAATGCGTTGAAATACACACCAAAGGGCGGTGTTGTTGCCGCTCAGGTAATCTACAGCAAAGATGAACCCGATATTATCAAGATTGTAATAACCGACACGGGTTGCGGAATTTCTGCCGAGGATCTTCCAAAGGTTAAGGAAAAATTCTACAAAGCAAACCAGACTGTCGGCGGTTCGGGAATCGGACTTGCGGTTGCCGATGAGATTATGAACCTCCACAACGGTTCTCTTGATATCGAAAGCGGAGAGGGTGTCGGCACAACAGTAACGCTCACCTTCCCTGTATATAAAGAGGGCAGTGAAAACTCACTTCCCGAAAACATTAAGCTTTAATCTTATTTCTCTGTGCAGCCTAATACAGAAAGGAACAGCTAATGGCTAAAAATACTACTAAAAAATCACCTCAATCGGCGGCAGTGCCCTGATTGAAGGCATTATGATGAGAGGTCCGAAACGCACAACCGTGTGTGTTCGTACCGCACCCGACAAGATTTACAGCGAGGATATAAGCATAAACACAATTCCCTCAAAATGTAAGCTTTTCAAGCTTCCGTTTTTAAGAGGAATCGCAGGTCTTATTGACTCAATGCGACTTTCCTACAAAGCGCTTATGCTCTCTGCCGATAAGGCAATTGAATCAACCGAAATCGAAGAAGAACCGTCAAGGTTTGAAAAATGGCTTGATGATAAATTCGGTGACAAGCTTGTTAAGGTTATGATGGTAATTGCGTCAATCCTCGGTGTTGCGCTTGCCGTGGGACTTTTCTTCTTTGTCCCCTCTTTCCTGTTTGACCTCAGTGCAAATGTTGTGCCGGCTTTCAAGGGTGACGGCGGAAACGCTGTTTTCTGGAAGTCTGTTTTTGAGGGTGTTCTCAAGATTGTTCTTTTCTTACTTTATATTATAGTATGTTCACAAATGACAGACATGAAAAGGGTGTTTATGTACCACGGTGCCGAGCACAAGACAATTTTCTGTTACGAAAACGAAGAAGAACTCACAGTTGAAAATGTTAAAAAGCAGAGCCGTTTTCACCCGAGATGCGGAACAAGCTTTATGGTTCTTATGCTGATTGTCGGCATTCTTGTCGGTCTTTTCGTTCCTGTTGCACCTTTCGGCATCGGATTTTTAAGACCTGTATTCAAGATTCTTCTTCTCCCCGTTTCATGCGGAATCGGTTACGAGCTTATCAAAATCTGCGGTAAGCACGACAATACCGCAACAAGAATCATTGCCGCTCCCGGACTTTGGGCGCAGAGAATCACAACAAAAGAGCCTGACGACACTATGATTGAAGTTGCAATTGAGGCTATCAAGGCTGTTATCCCCGAGGACGGCTCGGACATTGTAAGCAAGTAATGACTGTAAACGAAATTTATCAAAGCGGACTTAAACTGCTTGAAAATAATAATATTGAAAATTCAAAATTTGAGGCGCAAAGTCTTTTACAAAAGGCTTTTTCGTCTTGGCAGAGTCGGCTTTATCATGCACAAAACTGATAAAGCCGATGAAAACTGTTCACATAACTTTTTAAAATTTATAGAAAAACGAATTTCAGGCGAGCGTTGCAGTATATTCTCGGTGAATGGAGCTTTATGGGATTCGATTTTAAGGTGGGCAGAGGTGTGCTCATTCCCCGTGATGACACGGAAGTGGTTGTCAATCTCTGCATTGATTTTCTCAAAAACAGAACCGACAAAAAGACGGTTGACCTCTGTTCGGGCAGCGGTGCAATTGCCGTTGCACTTGATAAAATTTCGGGTGCAAAAGTTACGGCAGTTGAAATTGACGAAACCGCTTTTTCATATCTTGAAACAAATGTAAAAGAAAACAATTCGTCAGTAAAGCCTGTTATGGCTGACGCTCTCGAAATCTGCGATACATTTGCAGACGGTGAGCTTGACTCATTGTTTCAAATCCACCTTATATAAAATCAGCCGACATCGAAACACTTCAAAAAGAAGTTCGGCTTGAACCAAGACTTGCACTTGACGGCGGCGAGGACGGTTACGATTTTTACCGTGAAATAGTGAGCCGTTGGAGCAGAAAACTCAAAAAGGGCGGTGCGCTTGCATTTGAACTCGGAGAAAATCAGGCTGACGCAGTAAAGGCACTTATGACTGACAAAGGCTTTTCGGATTTTAAAATTTCGCTCGACTTTGGCGGTGTGCAGAGGGCGATTATTGGGACTTTGCTCTGATTTTAGAAATTTTGTTCGATAAAATTACCGCCAAATTATTGCATTTTCCACTCACATATTTTATAATCTTAGTGTGAACATAACCGCCGATGAAGTGACGGTTATGTTACAGACCGAAAAACATCAGCTCCCTTTGCGGAGTACGGAGGTATATAAAATGGCAGTAGATAAAAACAAAGCGCTTGAAACTGCGCTCACACAAATTGAAAAACAGTTCGGCAAGGGTGCTGTAATGCGTCTTGGCGAAAATAAACATATGAACATTGAACACATCTCAACAGGTTCGCTTTCGCTTGATATTGCGCTCGGAATCGGCGGACTTCCCCGTGGAAGAATTGTTGAGATTTACGGACCTGAATCTTCGGGTAAAACAACACTTTCTCTCCATTGCATTGCAGAGGGACAGAAAAACGGGGGCAATGTTGCATTTATTGATGTCGAGCATGCACTTGATCCGACATATGCGGCGGCTCTCGGTGTTGATGTTGATTCACTCCTCGTTTCACAACCCGACACGGGTGAAGACGCTCTTGAAATTGCAGAGGCGCTCATCCGAAGCGGTGCGATTGATGTTATCGTAATCGACTCTGTTGCCGCTCTTGTTCCGAAGGCTGAAATTGAGGGCGAAATGGGTGACAGCCATGTAGGTCTGCACGCAAGACTTATGTCACAGGCACTGCGTAAACTCGCAGGCGCAATTTCAAAGTCAAACTGCGTTGCAATCTTTATCAACCAGTTGCGTGAAAAAGTCGGTGTTGTTTACGGCAACCCCGAAGTAACAACCGGCGGTCGTGCGCTCAAGTTCTACAGCTCCGTTCGTATTGATATAAGAAGAGTTGAAACCCTTAAATCAGGCGGTGAAATGGTCGGTTCACATACAAGAGCAAAGGTTGTAAAAAACAAGATTGCTCCTCCGTTCCGTGAAGCTGAATTTGATATTATGTACGGTGAAGGCATTTCCCGTGAGGGCGAACTTCTTGACCTTGCCGTAAAGGCTGAGGTTGTTCAAAAAGCAGGAGCATGGTTCAGCTATGACGGCAGACGACTCGGACAGGGACGCGACAAAGTCAAGGAACTTCTCAAAACCGACAAGGAGCTTGCCGCTGAAATTGAGAAGAAACTCTGGGAAAATATTGACAAGCTTTATGAACGCAAAAAGCCTGCTCCAAAGGTAAAAATTACCGAAGTTCCGTCTGCAAACCAAGAAATCAAGCCTGATTCTGCGGATAAGACAGACAAAAAGAGCGGTGCAAAAATTGATGTTCTGGTTGACGACTGATGCTTATAACCGCAGTTGAACCACGAAGAAAGGCGATGTGTGCGCTCTACATTGACGGCGAATATGTTATGAATCTTGACGCACGCACAGTTATTGAAAACCGATTTGATGTCGGCAGAGAGATTGATGACGAGGAGCTGCACGAGATTATCAGGCTAAGCAATGAGCGCCGTGCAAAGGAAAAGGCTTTGTGGCTTATTTCCTATCGTGACCACTCAAAAAAAAGAACTCACCGACAAAATCAAACGCACCTGTGACGAGGAATCGGCGGAAAAGGCTGTTGAGCGAATGGAAGAACTCGGTCTTGTAAATGACGAAAACTTTGCAAGACGATATGCCGAACAGCTTTTGTTTTCAAAACATAATGCTCCGAGGGGTGCGGTAAGACAGCTTGTTCAAAAAGGAATTGACCGTGAACTTGCAGAAGAGATTATCGAAGAAATCGACTTTGATCCGTGTGAAGGAATAAGGGCGGTTATCGACAGAAAATATAAAAACATAAATGATGAAAAAATAAGGCGAAGAGCCGTTGCCGCTCTGCAAAGGCTAGGATACGGATGGGATGACATTAAGACCGTCCTCAGAGAATACACAGAGGAAGACTGATTATGAATTATAAAGTAGGCATTGTATCACTCGGTTGTGCAAAAAATCAGGTTGACGCCGAGATGCTTTTGTACACACTCAAGAACAGAGGATTTATTATTGTGAACGATCCGGCAGATGCGGACGCAGTAATTGTAAACACCTGCGGATTTATCGAAAGTGCAAAGCAAGAAAGCATTAACGAAATTATCGAACTCGGCAAGCTCAAGGACGAGGGCAAAATCAAGGCAATCATCGTAACAGGCTGTCTTGCTCAAAGATATAAGTCGAAATTTCCGAACAGCTTTACGAGGTTGACTCGGTTATCGGAATCGGTGCTAACGAAACTATCGCAGACATCGTTTTGGAAACACTTGACGGACAGAAGTGTGAAAGCTTTCCCGACAAGGTTTGTCTGCCGCTTGAGGGCGGAAGAATTCTTTCAACTCCCCCCTACACCGCTTATCTCAAAATTGCCGAGGGTTGCGACAACCGTTGTTCCTACTGTGCAATCCCGATGATTCGAGGAAGATTCCGTAGCCGAGATATTGAAGATGTTGTAAAAGAGGCGGAAGGTCTTGCTGAGCGTGGAGTCAAGGAACTCAATGTCATTGCTCAGGACACAACCCGTTTCGGTGAGGATAAATACGGCAAACCGATGCTTGCAGAGCTTCTCAGAAGACTTTGTAAAATTGACGGCTTTAAATGGATAAGGGTTCTCTACTGCTATCCCGACCGAATTACAGACGAACTTATTGACACAATTGCAAGTGAAGATAAGATTGTGAAATATATGGATATTCCGCTCCAGCATTGTGACGGGGATGTTCTTCGCAGAATGAATCGTCACGGCGACAGAGAAAGCCTTACTGCACTCATGAACAAGATTAAGGATAAAATTCCGAATGTATCTTCCGCTCAACCTTTATTACAGGTTTCCCCGGTGAAACCGAGGAGCAGTTCAATGAGCTTGCAGAGTTTGCCGCCGATATGAAGTTTCAGCGACTCGGCTGTTTTGCCTATCTCCCGAGGAAGACACAAAGGCGGCTGAAATGCCCGACCAAATTGACGATGAAATCAAGCAAAAGCGTGCCGATATTATTATGGAGCATCAACAGCAGGTTATGGCTGAATACTGTGAAAGCCTTGTTGGCAAAGAGATTGAAGTTCTTGTTGAAGGCTTTGACAAGCTTGCCGAATGTTTCTTCGGCAGAAGCTATGCCGACGCCCCCGAGGTTGACGGCTGTGTATTCTTCACCTGTGACGGTGAAAAGCCAAAGGCAGGAGATTTTGTCAAGGTGCGTGTAACCGATTACACAGGCTGCGATCCTGTAGGCGAATTTGTCGGCAAGATCGACTAAGTGGCTAAAAGACTCAGCAATTTCATAATATTTAACTTTGAAAGGCACATAAAATGAACTTACCAAATAAACTGACAGTAGGACGAATAATTCTTGTTCCGTTCTTTGTGGCGGCATTGCTTGCAAACTTTCCGCTCAACAATGCCGTTGCTATGATTATTTTTGTAATGGCGTCACTCACAGATATGTTTGACGGAAAAATTGCAAGAAAAAACGGTCTTGTTACAGACTTCGGAAAATTTGCAGATCCGCTTGCAGACAAAATTCTTGTGCTTGCCGCATTTCTGTGCTTTGTACAGCTTGGAATATGTGACTGCGTTGCGGTCATAATCGTGCTTTTCCGTGAATTTTCCGTCACCTCAATACGGCTGATTGCCGCCTCAAAAGGCAAGGTTGTTGCCGCTAATATGTGGGGCAAAGCAAAGACGGTTTCACAGATGATTGCTATAATTGCAGTAATTGCAATGCAAATCGTGCTTGAACTGCCCGAAGTCGGACTTAATTTTATAAACGCGACAACATTTGAACCGATTTTCTTTGTGGTGGGAGAAATTCTCATCTGGATTTCGGTTGTCTTCACAATCATTTCGGGCGTTGTATATATAATTCAAAACAGACAGTTTATTTCTCAGACCTGAGAACATACTCTCACGGTCTTGACAGGAGGGTGATTGCGTGTTTAAAACCCTGAAAGCGGATATTGATGCGGTTATGGAGCGTGACCCTGCCGCAAGGAGCAGAGCAGAGGTGTTTTTTCTCTACTCGGGTTTCAAAGCGGTGCGTTCTCACCGAAAAGCCAACTGGTGTTTGCGACACAACCTCAAGTTCTTGCAAGGTGGATTTCTCAGCGCAGTCGTCACAAGACGGGAATTGAGATTCATCCCGGCGCAACAATCGGTAAGGGACTTTTTATAGATCACGGAATGGGCGTTGTTATCGGCGAAACTACAGTAATCGGTGACAACTGCACCATCTATCAGAATGTTACTCTCGGAGGAACAGGCAAAGAAACGGGAAAAAGACACCCCACGCTCGGCAATAATGTGCTTGTCGGCTCGGGGGCAAAGGTTCTCGGTCCGTTCAAGGTTGGTGACAACGCAAGAATTGCCGCAGGTGCGGTTGTTTTAAGCGAAGTTCCGCCGAATGCAACGGCTGTCGGCGTTCCGGCAAGAGTAGTAAAAGTCAACGGTGTTCGCAGTGAAACCCTTGACCAGATTCATGTATCAGATCCGGTTGCACTTGCATTGTGCAATCTTGAGCATAAAAATTTTTGAACTTCAAAAACAGCTTGATGAGCTGAAAAAGGAAAATGTAAAAAGTGAGGAATAGCAAATGATTTTATATAATTCTCTCGGACAGACAAAGCAGGAATTTGTACCGCACACACCCGGCAAGGTTAATATGTACACCTGCGGTCCTACTGTTTATCACTATGCCCACATCGGCAATCTTCGCACCTATATTATGGAAGATGTTCTTGAAAAGTATCTTCGTTTTTCGGGTTATGATGTAAACCGTGTAATGAACATCACAGATGTAGGTCATCTTTCAAGCGATGCCGACACAGGCGAGGATAAAATGCTTTCAGGCGCAAAGCGTGAGCATAAAACTGTTATGGAGATTGCAAAGTTCTACACAGACGCATTTTTTGCCGACTGCGAAAAGCTTAACATCAAGCGTCCCGATGTTGTAGAGCCTGCAACAAACTGCATTGACGATTTTATTAATATGATTTCCGTTCTGCTTGAAAAGGGCTATGCTACATTGCAGGCGGCAATGTTTACTTTGACACTTCAAAGCTTGACAACTACTATGTGTTTGGCAATATGAATGAGGATGACCTTGCTGTCGGTGTTCGTGACAGCGTTGAAGAGGACGAAAACAAGCGTAACAAGGCTGACTTTGTTCTCTGGTTCACAAAGTCAAAGTTTGATTCACAGGAGCTCAAGTGGGACAGTCCGTGGGGCGTAGGTTATCCGGGCTGGCACATCGAATGTTCATGCATCAGCTATAAGCATTGCGGTGAATATCTTGACATTCACTGCGGCGGCATTGACAATGCTTTCCCCCATCACACAAACGAAATTGCACAGAGCGAGGCTTTTCTCGGTCACAAGTGGTGTCCGTACTGGTTCCATGTACTTCATCTCAATGATGCAAGGGGCAAAATGAGCAAGTCAAAGGGCGGTTTCCTTACAGTTTCACTTCTTGAAGAAAAGGGCTACAATCCGCTTGTTTACAGAATGTTCTGCCTCCAGAGCCACTACCGCAAGCCGCTGACATTCTCATATGACAACCTTGACAACACAGCCACAGCCTACAACAAGCTTGTAAAGAGAATTTCCGCTCTTTCAAGGAACGGTGAGCCTGATATGGCAAAGGCTGATGAGCTTACAAAGGGATTTAGCGAGGCGCTTGACAATGACCTCAACACTTCTCTTGCTCTCACCTGCGTTTATGATGTTCTCAAGGCTGACGCAGACGATGCAACAAAGCTTTATGTAATCGGCGAATTTGACAAGGTGCTTTCACTCGACCTTACAAAAGTTCCCGAAAGCAACAAAGCGGACGCTGACGATGACTTTGCCAAGAAAGTTGAGGAGCTTATTGCACAGCGTACAAAAGCCCGTGCCGATAAGGACTGGGCGACAGCCGACGCTATCCGTGACAAGCTTAAAGAGATGAAAGTTGTTGTCAAGGACACAAAAGACGGAATTGAATGGCATGTTGAGGGTTAACTTGACTGCTATCGCCCAATGAACGCACCTAATTAAAACAAAATATGAATAAATAAAAATCCCCTTCATATAAATTTGGTATGGAGGGGATTTTATGCGTTTGTATATCATAACAAAACGAAATCTAATATCAATCGGATTCTGTCTTTTAATCGGAGTGCTTGCAGGGGCAATTGCAGTCACATCAACCGTTCGAGCCGTTCAGAGTGCGGCTGCTCAGCGTGAAATTCCCATTTACTATGTTGACACGGACAAAAAGCAGGTTGCCCTGTCGTTTGATGCGGCATGGGGCAATGAACAGACCGAGCATCTGCTTGAAATTCTCGACAAATACAAGGTGAAATCAACATTTTTCCTTGTGGGCGACTGGGTTAAAAATTATCCCGACAGCGTAAAAGATATTGCAAAGCACGGTCACGATGTGGGCAATCACAGCAACACCCATCCGCATATGACGCAGATGTCATCGTCCGATATGGTCGGTCAGATTCAGTCCTGCAACGAAAAAATCAAGGAGCTTACGGGCAAAACTCCCACCCTGTTCCGTGCCCCCTACGGCGATTACAACAATGATGTTGTAAAGTCGGTCAACGGCTGTAATATGTACTGCGTGCAATGGGATGTCGATTCGCTCGACTGGAAAGATCCGACTCCCGAGCAGATAAAGCAGAATATTATGAAAAAAATCAGGAACGGCAGTATTATATTGATGCATAACGGTGCAAAAAATACCCCCGAAGCATTGCCGACGGTAATCGAGGCAATCAAGTCCGAGGGCTACGAAATCGTTCCGATTTCGCAAATTCTGCTCAAAGGCGAATACTACACAGATGTTGACGGCAAAATGTGCAGTAAAACCGCCACACAACCGAGTTCGTAAGTAAAGAATATTTATAAATACCGCTACGGATAATACACAACTTTCATTACATCAAAACATTTTAGTAAAACAAATCATTTCATCAAAGCGGGCGAACGAGGTTCTCCGCTACAAAATAGCAATAACATTCATACAAAAACAGACTGACAGATTATCAGTCTGTTTTTTAATGCAATCATCATTTTCATGCAATATTAAGAATATTTTCCCACCAACCATTAGATGATATTATTGAATAGGTTGTGAGAAAACTTTCCGCTATTAGCAAACGAATGAGTATGACAAATAGTATTGTTAAAAATAAATCCAATGCCATTACTAAACATATATTTAAAATATTACCGTATTCTGCATATTTTAACCTTAAAATAAATGTCGGTACTACACATATACAACTAATGAACATTAAGTCAAGAGGTATCACAAGCAACGATATAATTGAATTCAGCACATCATTATGACAAACAAAATCTATTGACCAAGTAACAAGTAACAAATAAAAAATTAACACCTTTGCAAAATCAAGTATTGTAAACCCAATCGTAGCTGTAACTTTTACTGATTTGAATGAATTTTTCCGAACTAAATAGAAAGATATAAGAAAAGTAATAATTAATAAAATCGCAAATATTAAATAGCAATTGTTAACAATGAAATCAGCAAATACTTCGGCTACTCTATTACTTCCACACAGATAAAATAAAAATGCAATAATTGCAAAACCACAATTACTAAATAAAATAATCATTGCGTACTCCTTAAATTATTTCTAATTAAAAAACCACTTAATGCAAAAGCAAGTTCTATAATTTTATTATACTTTGTTCACTTGAGTTATACTCATATTGTATAAAATTGTCAACAAAAAGTTATAATATTATACTCACAAGGTATAATTTATGGAGTGGGTACGGCAAATGCAAAGAATTAAGGAACTACGAAAAGAAAAATCTATGAACCAAATTGCATTGGGAATGGAACTTAACTTTTCGCAAAAGATAATCAGCGAATATGAAAACGGAAAGGTTGAACCGAGCATTACAACGCTCAAAAAGCTTGCGTCAATCTTTAATACATCTGTTGATTATATAATTGAATATACTAACATCAGACAGCCGATTGACAAAATTGCACAGTCTAAACTTTCGGAAACGGAATGCGAACTTCTCAATGAATTTCGTTGTCTGCCAAAAGAAAAACAAAACATTGCCCTTGGTATCATTATGGGATTAAAGCACAGTTAATTGTAGCCAATATAATTTTATTTGTATCGTGTTTGCACACGAAATGATTGGTAGCCTTGCGACCGCCGCCGGTGGCGGAAAAAGGGAGCAATGCGCTGTCTGAAATAACGAGCAAAAGGAAGCACATTTATGTGCAACGCATTGCGACTATATTTCAGACAGGAGAACGAGGTTCGCCGCTACAGTACGACAGTTGTTTTGCGGTCTTTATAAAATTTGTTTTAACATATAGTTTACACCATTACTTGCGGGCGTCCGATGAACGCCCCTACTGATTAACAATAACTTTCATATAAAAAACAGGCTGACAGGTTATTAAAAATCTGTCAGCCTTAAATTATTTTATCAAGTTTTCGCTACGAATTAAAATCAATAAACAACAACACGGGTTCCTGAGGAAATGTTGTTATAGATTTTCTTAGCTGCGTTGTACGGTGTGTTTACACAGCCGTGTGAGCCGTGACCCTTGTACCTTGTTCCGCCGTATTCCCAGCTTGAACGCCATGATGCGTCATGGATTCCGCAACCGTCAGATGTGAACGGTAGCCAGAATGTTACATGAGAGTTATTCATCAAAGTTGCAGGCGATGCCTTGTAGATGATTGAATATGCACCCTTTGGCGTATCGTTTGTACCGTAGTTGCCGGTTACAACATCTGTTTCAACAACAAGCTTACCGTTCTTGTAGTACCACATATGCTGCTGATTGATGCTGATTTCAACATAGGTATTACCTACTGAAACACCGTAGGCATTCTTACTGATCTTTACACTCTTTGTCTGGAATGTGCCGAGGCACTTGTACTTTTTCGGGTTACTGCTCGGTCCCGAATACTTGTAAGCACGAATACGGAAGTAATAGTCTTGCCGACTGTAAGCTTTTTGGTGTTGTAGAAAGTATTCTTTGTTTCACCAAGCTTTGTATATTTTCCGTTCTTTGAGGTTGAATAGAAAATCTCATATGCTGTTGGAGTGGTCATTGCCTTGCCCCATGTGAGATTTACTCTTGAAAGTCTTGTATCTGTCTTGAAATTAACGGCATTAAGACCTGCCACACATCTTATTGTTGACGGTGACGAATAGTAAGTGTTCTTTTTGATTGCACGGTAAGCCTTAACCTGATAGTAATACGCTCTGCCGTTCTTAACTCCCTTATCTCTGAAAGAAGTTGTGGAATTTGAAGTGATTGTCTTGTAAAGAACATACTTGCCCTTTGTGTCACCGCTCATACGGTAGATTTTGTAGCCTGTTGCCTGTGAGTTCTTTGACCACGAAAGTGTAATTGCAGAACCCGACTCCTTGAGTGAAACGCTTACGGCATTCGGGAGAGTAGCTGTTCTGTAGGTCTGACTCTTACCCTCATACTTTACACCGTCATGCTCAACATAGGCGGCAACCTTTACATCATACCAGGTTGCTGTTCTGAGCTTTTTGAGTGTACAGGCATTTGACTTTACATATGTAAATCTTGAAAAATTCTTGTGTGCGTCATTGTTGCGGTAGTAGATTACATAGCCTGTTGCACCGCTTACTTTATCCCACTTGAACGAAAGTGAATTTGTTGTATATTGCGTTCTTGTGAGATTCTTGATTGCGCCCACATTCGGCTTAACCGGCTGAGTCGGAGGAACCGTAGGAGTTACGGGCGGCTCCGTTACCGGCTGTGAAGGCTCGGTTGCCTGAGTTGGTTCAACGCTCGTATCTGTTACATCAGATGCAACAGTTGCCTCTGTTGCAGGCTGAGAGTCTGTTTCTGCGGCAGAAACAGCTAATGTTCCGACAACAGAACAAGCTACGGTAACTACTGCGAGAATTACAGCCAAGGTGTGTTTGAATTTGAATGTCATATATTCCATCCCCAATCGTGTTTGATAATTAGATTATATATGTTTTTTTCAAAAAATAAAGAGTATTTAGTAAAAAAATTTCAAAAATCTTCCACTAATTACTCTTACTTTATCTTGTCATTTTTATTAAGTCTTGAAAGGCGTTCGCATTCGGCAATCAGCTTGCTCTGTTTAAGCCTTCTTTCGTCCTCAAGCACAGATTCACGAACCTGTTTTCGCAGTCTTTCAAATGGTGTGTCACGGTTGCCTGTTATCTCTTTCGGGCTTAAAATTTTGGGTGCAAGATTTGATGCACCAGGTCTTGTGAGCATCTGAATGGTGATACGCTCATGCTGAATGAGAGCGAAAAGCTGACTGAGAGAGGTACATTCGTCAATTGCCTTGACGAGTTCTTCCGTTGTTTTGTGACGGTATCCATGCACCTTTGTTTCATTCAATTTCACTCACCGCCCTTTATTGCCTTTTGCGGAACATTGTTATCATTATATTTCCGAATAAATGCCTCCGCTGTTTGATGAAGGACACTTATACCTTAGATTATACTTAATTTTCACAAGATTTTCAATATTTATTTTCGGTTTCTTTGTTTACATCAACACTTTTTTTATGATATGCTGACTAACAGATACGCAAAATGTCCGTATAATCGACATTTTTTCAGCGTTTAAAAAATTTTTTGTCAGGAGCAGAATAATGAAAAAAACTATTTGCGCCGTAACGGCTGCCATGCTTGCACTTACCTCGGTTTTGTGCGGTTGCTCAAGCAACGGTGAAAGCAGTTCGCAGTCGGGCAGTACAACCCCGGCAACTGTTGCCACAGACACAACCGTCAAGACAACAGGCGAAAAAATACATATAAACGACAGCACTCTCGGTGAAATCTGGATTACCGAGCTTGACGGTGTACCGAAAAATACACTCAACAATGATAACTTCACCTCTGACGACACTTTCAAATACTACAGTGAAAACGGCAAGGCCGCTTCAATGGAGGGAATCGACATTTCCTCCTACAGCGGAACGATTGACTGGGACAAGGTTAAAAAATCGGGTGTTGATTTTGTTATGGTTCGCATCGGCGGCAGAGGCTACGGTTCTGACGGAAAAATGTACTCGGACGATTCCGCCCTTTCATATATAAAGGGTGCTAAGGCGGCAGGACTTAAAGTCGGCGTGTATTTCTTCTCTCAGGCTGTCAATAACGATGAGGCAATTGAAGAGGCTGACTATATAAAGACACTTCTCGGCGATGAAACAATTGATTTTCCCGTTGCATATGACTGGGAAATCATCAAGGATGATGACGCAAGAACCGACAGCGTTTCCGCCGCTCAGGCAACAGCCTGTGCAAAAGCATTCTGCAACCGTGTAAAGGAGCTTGGCTACACACCGATTATCTATTCTCCGAGCAAGGAGCTTTACTTCAAATATGACCTCACCCAGCTTGCAGATTTTGACATCTGGTACTGCGAATACGCAAATGTTCCGACATTCTATTATCAGTTTTCTATGTGGCAATACTCCTCATCAGGCAAGGTTGACGGAATTGAGGGCGATGTTGATATGAACATCTGCTTTACAAACATAGCCGATTACGATTAAGAAAGGATAATATATATGAAAAAGATAGCAAGCTTTACAATCAACCACAACACACTTATGCCGGGTGTTTACATCTCAAGAATTGACGGAGATATTACAACATACGATATGCGTTTTGTAAAGCCAAACACACCGCCGTATCTTCCGAATCCCGTTATGCACACAATTGAACACCTTTTTGCAACATATGCCCGCAACAGCAAATTTGCCGACAATGTAATCTACTTTGGACCTATGGGATGCAGAACGGGTTTTTATTTTCTCGTTCGTGATATGTCAAATGAGGACGCATTACAGCTTATAAAAGACACAATAAAGCAGTGTGCGGAGCACAAAGGGGAAATCCCCGGAACAACTGCAATTGAGTGCGGAAACTACCTTGAACACGACCTTGACGGTGCTTTAAAAGAGCTAAATAAATATTACTCTTTGTTAAAAGATTACACAGTTGATAACTTACAGTATAATTAACATAGGGAATTATTGTTCAATTTACCCTGTTTTTGTAACCTTATCCCCTGTCTTATTATTAATTATGACATTTTTTAATTCTCATATTGCAATTTCGTAACTATTTGGTATAATAAAGGTATCGTGTTTGTTACAAAAATGTAACGGTTAATGAGATAGGAGAAATTATTTTGGAGACAAAGTTCATTGGTTTGGAAGGTTTCAATGAAATCGAGAGTCTTCCGACAAAGAAACGCAAAGTTTGCAGGCGTGAGCTTACAACAGCACAGAAAACTGTTCGCTTTGTAAAGAGAGCAACAACATTTTGTGCAAAATCAGTTGTAAGAATGTCAAAAAACACAGCCGCAAAACTCGCACAGGCAATTGAGAACAGGAAGGGTTCTTTAAAGTCTGTTACAATCAAGGCTGTTAATTCGTCAAAGAAAGCAAAAACACAGATATCAGCTATTGACAAAGCATTCAACGAATCAAGAAACGGCACAACAAAGAGTGCCGGAGAGATTGTATCGGAACTTTCGTTCAAAAGCGGAAAGCAGTACGCTCACCTTGCACCCTCGGCAATCCGTTCGCAGAAGTTGCTCAGAAAAAGGCTGTGCTTGCAGTAGTAGCCTGTTTCAGCGCAATCACACTTTCATGTGTAACGGTTGCAAGCGCACTTGATATGAAAGATAACAACAGCGTACAGACACCTGCACTTGTTGCAACAAGTGACGAGGCTGTTCCTCATACTGAAATTGACGGCGAATCGGCATCGGCAAACCTCAAGGCAATTTCACCGTCATGCGCAAGTCTTTATATTGACGGCAAGTTCATCGGTGCGACAGAAGAAATTGATCAGCTCAATGCAGATCTCGATCAGGTTCTTGTTGATTACCGCAGAGATTACGATGACGAAACAACAACCGAGTTTGCAAATTCGGTGGAGGTTGTAACAGGTAACGCAAGCGGTACAGACCTTATTACCGCAGACGAGGTTATGGCGCTTGCAGACGGCAAGTTTTCAATCTCACTTTCAACAGACATTGTTTACACAAGAGATGTGGCTTATGACACAAAGGTAAAGTATGACGAGGACAAGTCTTCTTCATACAAAAAAGTTACCACAAAGGGCGTTAAGGGTGAAGAAGAAGTAACGGTAAGAACTACATTTGTTGACGGTGTTCAGACCGATGCAGTTCAGACTGACGCAAAAACTCTTAAAGAGGCAGTTGACGAAGTTGTTGTAAAAGGCAAGGCTGAGGATACTTCATCAAGCACAGGTTCATCGTCAACCTCATCAAACAGCAGTTCTTCATCAAGTTCAAATTCATCTTCAAGCTACACAACAGGTTCATCGGGTATGTTTGCATGGCCACTCCCCTACACACATACATTGACAAGCACCTTCGGCACACGCTGGGGCAGACTTCACGGCGGACTTGACATTTCAGACGGCGGTGTTTACGGACAGCTATTTATGCATCCGCAAGCGGTACCGTAACATTCTCGGGCGGTGACAACAGCGGCTACGGCAACTATGTTATCATTGACCACGGCAGTGGCTACACAACACTTTACGGCCATTGCAGTTCACTTGTTGCAGTAACAGGTCAGCATGTAAATCAGGCGACCTCATCGGTTATGTCGGTTCAACAGGCAACTCAACAGGTCCTCACCTCCATTTTGAAATCCGCCTCAACGGTGAAAAAATGGATCCCCTCGGCTACACAAGCTGATTGAATTAAATATTGATTATTTAACCCCCCGATTCGTTTGAGTCGGGGGGTTGTTTATGATGAATATGATTTTATCTGAACATATACTGTGCGGTGTCGAGGACTGACTCCATTGTCTTAAAGGCTTTGTTTGCCTTTTTCTTGAGTTTTGGGTTGCTGTCTACCATATTTTTGCCGACAATACCCATGCAGACGCCTGCCGTCATTCCTATTGCAACGCCTTTCATCACATTCATCATTGGACTTGTATTCATAATCACACCTCCCAATCTTGCAAATTCATTGACAAAATGTGTGTTTTTTTCATCTTTGTCACACGGCTTTGTCAAAAAAAACTTGCATTATTATTGTTTACGATTTAAAATGTATTTAAACAGAAAAAGAATGGAATAATAAAAATTGGAGTGATAACTTTTGGCAACTCTCAACCTTGTGCTTGTTGAACCCGAAATCCCGCAGAACACGGGCAATGTGGCACGAACCTGTGCCGCAACGGGAACAAGACTTCATCTTGTCAAGCCTATGGGCTTTGAACCCGACGATAAAAAACTCAAAAGAGCGGGACTCGACTACTGGCACTTGCTTGACATCACATATTATGAAAATATTGACGATTTTTTTGAAAAAACAAAGGGCGGAAAATACTTTTTCTTTTCAACAAAAGGAACTCACCGCCACAGCGATGTTGAATATCCCGACAACTGCTATCTTCTTTTTGGCAAAGAAACAAAAGGCTTGCCCGAGGAGCTTTTAATGCAGCATCCCGATGATACTTTAAGACTGCCTATGATTGACGAGGCAAGAAGTCTTAATCTTTCAAACTCGGTTGCAATTGCGGCTTATGAAGTTTTAAGGCAATGGGATTATCCTGCTTTGCAGAACAAGGGCGAGCTTCACAATCACAAGTGGAGCGACCTCAACAATATGACATAAGAATAAAAATAAGTCTCTTAAACTTCCTTAAAATCAGTATTTGTAAAGGCAGTGCAAAAAATACCTTTGCAGGCGAATTTTTTAAAGTTTTCTATTGATAAAAAGGGGTTTTTGATATATAATAATGGTGACTGTAAAAATACTAAATTTTTACAAATTTCTTCTTACACGAAAGGAATGTATATTATGCAGCTCAACAAAGTATCTGTTGATGACATCAATGTAAAAGGTAAAAAGTACTTGTTCGTTGTGACTTCAATGTACCGCTCAAGGACGGCGTAATCACAAACGACAACAGAATTACAGCAGCTCTTCCTACAATCAAGAAGCTTATCGCTGACGGCGGCAAGGTTATCCTTTGCTCACATCTCGGCAAGCCGAAGAACGGTCCCGAAGAGAAGTTCTCACTCGCTCCCGTAGCAGTAAGACTTTCGGAACTTCTCGGTCAGGATGTTGTTTTCGCTAACGATGACGAGGTTGTAGGCGAAAATGCTAAAAAGGCTGTTGCAGAAATGAAAGACGGCGATGTTGTTCTTCTCCAGAACACTCGTTTCAGAAAAGAAGAAACAAAGAATCTTGAGCCATTCTCATCAGAACTTGCTTCACTCGCTGATGTATTCGTAATGGATGCATTCGGTTCGGCTCACCGTGCACACTGCTCAACAGTAGGTGTTACAGACCACATCAAGGACACAGCAGTAGGTTACCTCATGCAGAAGGAAATTGACTACCTCGCAATGCCGTTGAAACTCCTGTTCGTCCGTTCGTTGCAATCCTCGGCGGTGCTAAGGTTGCTGACAAGCTCAATGTTATTTCAAACCTCCTCGAAAAGTGCGACACACTCATCATCGGCGGCGGTATGGCTTACACATTCCTCAAGGCTCAGGGCAAGGAAGTCGGTCTTTCACTCGTTGACGATACAAAGATTGACTACTGTAAGGAAATGATGGCTAAGGCTGAAAAGCTCGGCAAGAAGCTCCTTCTCCCAATCGACACAACAATCGCTGCAGGCTTCCCTGATCCTATCGATGCTGAAATCGAAGTTAAGGTTGTTGATTCAGACAAGATTCCTGCTGATATGGAAGGTCTTGACATCGGCACAAAGACACAGGAACTCTTTGCCGACGCTGTAAAGAGCGCAAAGACTGTTGTTTGGAACGGTCCTATGGGCGTATTTGAGAACCCGACTCTTGCAAAGGTACAATTGCTGTTGCTAAGGCTCTTGCCGACACAGACGCAACAACAATCATCGGCGGCGGCGACAGCGCAGCTGCTGTTATTCAGCTTGGTTTTGCTGACAAGATGAGCCACATCTCAACAGGCGGCGGCGCATCTCTTGAATACCTCGAGGGCAAGGTTCTTCCGGGTATCGCAGCAATCGCTGATAAATAATTTAATCAAATAAAAGGGCGGATTTTTCCGCCCTTACTGATTTAACCCTGTTACTTTATTATAATAAAAACATATTCTGAAAGGAAAATTATCATGGATAAGTCAAAGAGAAAGGCAATTATCGCCGGCAACTGGAAAATGAACAAAACTCCAAAGGAAGCTAAAGAGCTCCTCAACGCTATTACTCCCCTCGTAAAAGATGCCGGTTGTGAAGTAATCGCTTGTGTTCCTTATGTTGACCTTGCAACAGCACTTGAGGCTACAGAAGGCACAAATGTTAAAATCGGTGCAGAAAACTGTCACTGGGCTGAAAGCGGTGCTTTCACTGGCGAAATCTCAACAGGTATGCTCAAGGAAATGGGCGTTGAATATGTAGTTCTCGGTCACAGCGAGAGAAGACAGTATTTCGGCGAAACAGACGAAACTGTAAACAAGAGAACAAAGGCTGCTCTTGCCGCAGGTCTTAAGCCAATCGTTTGTGTCGGCGAACTCCTCTGGGAGCGTGAGTGCGACATCACAGAAGAAGTTATCGCAAGACAGATTAAGCTTGACCTCTTCAATGTAACAGAAGAAGAACTCAAAAATGTTGTTATCGCTTATGAGCCTGTATGGGCTATCGGCACAGGCAAAACTGCTACAGCTGATCAGGCTGAAGAGGTTTGCTCTTTCATCCGTGCTACAATCGCTAAGCTTTACAATCAGGCTGCTGCTGACGCTGTTACAATTCAGTACGGCGGTTCAATGAATGACGGCAATGCTGACGAGCTTCTCTCAAAGACAAATGTTGACGGTGGCCTTATCGGCGGTGCATCACTCGTTGCCGAGAAGTTTGCCGCAATCGTAAAGGCTGCAAGCAAGTAATTTAAACAGTATATTCAAACACAATGCCGTGTCCTTTTGGGCACGGCACAAAAGTCTGTAATCGGCTTTTGGATTTTGTTTTTTGCATAACAAGATTGTGTATGCTTTATGGAAAGGACACGCAAAATGAAAAAACCGGTAATTTTAATGATTCTTGACGGCTTTGGTATTGCTCCCGAAAAAGGCAACGCTATCAAGGCTGCTAAAAAGCCAAACATTGACAAGCTTTTTGCATCTAATCCGCTCACACAGATTGGTGCGTCGGGTATGGATGTAGGTCTTCCTGACGGTCAGATGGGTAACTCTGAGGTCGGTCACACAAATATGGGTGCCGGCAGAATCGTTTATCAGGAACTCACAAGAATTACAAAGACTATCAACGAGGACAAGCTCAAAGATAACGAGGCTATTGTTGATGCAATGGACAAGGCTCTCAAGAACGGCACGGCACTTCACCTTATGGGACTTCTCTCAGACGGCGGTGTTCACAGCCACATTGAGCATCTCTATGGTATTCTTGAACTTGCTAAGAAAAAGGGTCTTAAGGATGTTTACATTCACGCATTCCTTGACGGCCGTGATGTTCCGCCTTCAAGTGCCGCTGAATATGCAGACAAGCTTCTTAACAAGCTCAAAGAAATCGGCATAGGCAAGGTTGCCACAGTTGAGGGCAGATACTACGCAATGGACAGAGATAACAACTGGGACAGAGTTGAAAAGGCATATGCCGCTATGGTATATGGCGAAGGCAACAAGGCAGACTGCCCTGTTTGCGCAATTAAGAACTCTTACAATGACGGCGTAACAGACGAATTTGTTGTTCCTTGTGTTATTGAGGGCGGTGCTCAGGTTAAGCCCAACGACAGCATCATCTTCTTCAACTTCCGTCCTGACAGAGCAAGAGAGATTACAAGAACATTTGTTGACCCTGATTTTAAGGGCTTTGAAAGAAAGAACGGTTTCTTCCCCGTAAACTTTGTTTGCATGACTCAGTATGATGCAACAATGCCTAATGTTGAAGTTGCATTCAAGCCAGAGGTTCTCAAGAACACACTCGGCGAGTATGTATCCGACAAGGGCATGACACAGCTCAGAATTGCAGAAACAGAAAAGTATGCTCATGTAACATTCTTCTTCAACGGCGGTGTTGAAAAGCAGTATCCCGGCGAGGACAGAATTCTTGTTAAGTCGCCTGCTGTTGCAACATATGACCTTCAGCCTGAAATGAGTGCTTACGAGGTTACAGACAAGCTTGTTCCGGCAATCAAGAGCGGTAAGTACGATATGATTATTCTCAACTACGCTAACTGCGATATGGTTGGCCACACAGGCGTATTCGAGGCAGCCGTAAAGGCTGTTGAGGCTGTTGACACCTGCGTTGGCAAGGTTGTTGACGCAATCAAAGAAATGGGCGGTGTTGCTCTTATCACAGCCGACCACGGTAATGCAGATAAGATGGTTGCAGAGGACGGTTCACCGTTTACTGCTCACACAACAAACCCTGTTCCTTTCTGCGTAGTAAACTACGACTGCGAGCTTCGTGAGGGCGGCAGACTTGCCGATATCGCTCCGACAATGCTCCAAATTATGGGACTCGAGCAGCCCGAAGAAATGGACGGCACAAGCCTTATTAAGTAATTTATTTTACTGATTATATACAGAGCCACCGATGTTTTATCGGTGGCTTTTTTGTGTTAGCACAAACTGTAGGGGTAGCCTTGCGACCGCCGCAAATTCCCGCAACGCAAAATTTAAGTTGTAAAATATCGTTAATCGGTGTAAAATAATATTACTTATGTATTGTTAATTTTATGGCAGAGAAGGGGAAAATTTGATTAAGCTACGAAGGTATCTTGCATACTACAAAAAGGAATGTATCATCGGTCCGCTTTGCAAGCTGTTTGAAGCAATTTTGGAGTTGCTCGTTCCGCTTGTTATGGCAGGAATCATCGACAACGGTGTGCGAAACGGCGACACGGCATACATCTGGAGAATGGGCGGTCTGCTCGTTATTCTTGCAACTGTAGGACTTTGCAGTGCGCTCGTGTGTCAGTATCTTGCATCAAAGGCATCTCAGGGTGTGGGAACAAGACTTCGCCGAGATTTGTTTTTGCACATCAACAAACTCTCTCACGCAGAGTTGGACAAGCTCGGCACTCCGTCACTTATAACACGAATCACATACGACACCAATCAGGTTCAGCAATCTGTTGCAATGGCTATCCGCCTGCTCACCAGAGCACCGTTTATTGTTATCGGTTCAATGGTTATGGCAATGACAATCAACCTTGAAATGTCAATTATTTTCTTCATTGCGGCTATATTGATTGCCGTTACTCTTTACCTCATTATGACAAAGAGTATTCCTATTTTTGAAAAAATGCAGAAAAAGCTCGACAAAATCAGCCTTATCTGCCGTGAAAATCTTTCGGGCAACAGGGTTATCAGAGCCTTTTCAAAGCAGAAAAATGAGAAAAAGCGTATTGACGATTCAACCGAGGATTTGGCTAAAACTTCGATCAGAGTAAGCATTCTTTCGGCACTTTTAAGCCTGTCACCTACATCATCACCAATGCTGCAATTATTCTCATCATTTGGTTTGGCGCTCAGAATGTCAACGCAGGCAGCGGAATGCTTTCGGGCGACATTATCGCCCTTGTAAACTATATGACGCAGATTTTGCTTGCAATGATTGTTGTTGCAAACCTTGTTGTCCTTCTCACGAAAGCGAGTGCAAGTGCGGCAAGACTTAACGAAGTGTTTGAAACTCAGCCGAGTGTGTGTGAAAGCACTACCGAGAACATTGAAATTTCAGAGAGCGAAAGCACTCCGAAAATCGAATTTGACAATGTAAACTTCACATACGGCACGGGTGATGATGAGCTTGAGGACATAAGCTTTAAAATCAAGCGTGGTCAGACGGTCGGTCTTATCGGCGGTACGGGTTGCGGTAAAAGTACGCTTGTCAACCTTATCCCCCGTTTTTACGATGCAACACAGGTACTGTAAGCGTTGACGGCAGAAATGTCAAGGACTATCCGTTCTTACAGCTCCGTTCACAGATTGGCATTGTTCCTCAGCAGTCAATTCTTTTCAAGGGAACAATCCGTGACAATATGAAATGGCAAAACGAAAATGCAACTGATGAGGATATTATAAAGGCTCTGAAAATTGCGCAGGCATACGAGTTTGTAAGCAAGCTGAACAAAGGGCTTGACAGCTTTGTTGAACAGGGCGGAAAGAACTTCAGCGGAGGTCAGCGTCAGCGACTTTGCATTGCCAGAGCACTCACAGGCTCACCAAAGCTTCTCATTCTTGACGACAGCTTTTCGGCTCTTGACTTTGCAACAGATGCGGCACTCAGAAAGGCTTTGCGTGAAAACACAAAGGATATGACCGTGATAATCGTTACACAGCGTTGCTCAACAATTAAGAACGCAGACCTTATTCTTGTGCTTGATGACGGCAGACTTGTAGGCAAAGGTCCGCACGATGAACTGTTTGAAAGCTGCGAAACCTACCGTGAAATCTGTCTTTCACAGCTTAATGAAGAGGAGGCAAAACGATGAAAAATTCAGCAAAACAATCCTCCTCTGTAAAAAAGGTACTCAAAAAAATAAAGCCGTATTCGTTTTATCTGATTTTAGCTCTTGTGAGTGCAATCATCAGCGTTTCGCTCACGCTCTATATTCCGGTTCTCACAGGTAACGCAATCGACAACATCATTGACAAGGGCAATGTTGACTTTGCAAGCGTTATTCAGATTCTTGTGTACATCGGTGCAGGCATCGGCGGTGTGGCACTTTTCCAGTGGATTATGACCTACTTTACCAACATTGTCAGCTACCGCACTGTTCGTGACCTCAGACGGGAGGTTTTTGAAAAATTCAACACAGTTCCCCTCTCCTACATTGACACAACACCTCACGGCGACCTTATCAGCCGAGTAATCAACGATGTTGACGCAGTTGGTGACGGTCTTACACAGATGTTTCTACAGCTTTTTTCGGGCATTGTTACCATTGTCGGCACGCTTGTATTTATGCTGACAATCAACTGGAAATCGCCCTTGTGGTTGTTGTTCTCACACCGCTTTCGCTCTTTGTTGCGGCATTCATCGGCAAGATGACACACAACCGCTTTACCCGTCAACAGGCACTCAACGGTGACATCTCGTCATATGTTGAGGAGCATATCGGCAATCAAAGAATTGTAAAGGCTTTTTCATATGAGGACAGAGCCTTTGAAGAATTTGAAAAGTACAATGATGAACTTCTTGAAGTGGGATTCAAGGCGCAGTTTGCAGGCGCACTTGCCAACCCGTCAACAAGATTCGTAAACGCATTGGTTTATGCCGCAGTAGGCATCATGGGTGCTCTGTTTGCCGTTGCAGGCACACTTTCTGTCGGACAGTTATCATGCTTCCTTACCTACGCAAATCAGTATACAAAGCCGTTTAACGAGGTTACAGGCGTACTCACGCAGTTGCAGACAGGCATTGCGGCGGCAGGACGAGTTTTTGAGGTTCTTGAGGCAGATAACGAAATTCCCGACAACAGTACAAAAGAGCTTGAGCATTGCGAAGGCAATGTCAAGATTGAGAATGTAAACTTCTCCTACACAAAGGAAAAACCGCTCATCACAAACTTTTCGCTTAATGTCAAGAGTGGCAGTCACATTGCCATTGTCGGTCCGACAGGTTGCGGCAAGACAACATTCATCAATCTTCTTATGAGATTTTATGACACGGACAGCGGCAAAATCAGCATTGACGGTGTTGACATTATGGATATCACCCGTGACAACCTCAGAAAATGCTACGGAATGGTTCTTCAGGACAGCTGGCTGTTCAACGGAACGATTATGGAAAATCTGCGTTACGGCAACGAAAACGCAACCGAAGAAGAAGTTATTGCCGCTGCAAAGGCGGCATATGCGCACTCATTCATCCGCCGTATGTCTGACGGCTACAACACCGTAATCAGCGAGGACGGCGGTAATCTCAGTCAGGGACAGAAACAGCTTTTGTGTATTGCAAGGGCGATGCTTACAAACCCGTCAATTCTTATCCTTGACGAGGCAACTTCATCAATTGATACCCTTACCGAAATCCGTGTTCAAAAGGCTTTTGCCAAAATGATGAAGGGCAAGACGAGCTTTGTTGTTGCCCACAGGCTTTCAACAATCAAGGAAAGCGATGTTATCCTTGTTATGAAGACGGCAACATCATTGAACAAGGCACACACGAGGAGTTGCTCGCCAAAGGCGGATTCTATAACAAACTTTACAACAGTCAGTTTGCAAAACAGTAATATGGCAACGGTCACTGACCGCAAATCGAAACAATTGTAAAATCGTTTCGACAATAAACCGAATAACTAACTACTACACTCGAACACACAATTTTCAACAAATCCGAAAATATATACAAAACGAGGTCATCAGCTAAAAACCGATGACCTCTGTTTTTTATTATGAACTTTTAATCCGAAAGAGATTTTTCAACATTGATTATCGGATAAAGCTTTTCGTCAATTGACTTGATTTTCTCGATTGCACTCTGTTTAATCTGTCTTTCTGTAAGGTCAAGTCCATACGGAATAACCATATCAAAGACAACATTTGTATGCGTACTGCCCTTTACAATTCTGAAATCGTGGATTGAATACTCCGGATTAAGCTCACACAAGCCCTCCTCCACCTTCATTTTAAGTTCATTTGTGAACGCATCGTTTGAGGCAATCGGATCCATATGTATGGTTGCAAAACAGTTGTACCTGTTTTCAAGCTGTTTTTCCGTCAGGTCAATTGCGTCGTGAGCTTCAAGGATATCCTCGTCACACGGTACCTCTGCATGGAGTGAAATAAAGCATCTGCCCGGACCGTAATCATGAATAATCAAATCGTGGATACCTACAATCATATCATTTTTCAACACTGTTTCCTTGATTTCATCAACAAATTCAGGGTCGGGAGCTTTGCCGAGGAGCGGAGAGAGGCTCTCTCTGAATGTGCTGACACCCGTAAAAAGTATGAACAGCGAAACACACACGCCGAGCCAACCGTCAATCTGAACTCCTGTTGAGGCAGAAATAAGCAATCCGATTATTACAACCGAGGTTGCAATGCAGTCGGTCAAAGAATCGAGCGCCGCCGCCTTGAGTGCGGTTGAATTTATCTTTCTCGACAATCCCGAATTGAAAAAGTACATCCATAATTTTACGAAAATTGACGCAATCATTATTGCGAGTGAAAGCGTTGAAAATGCCGTTTTATCCTCGGGAGTAATTATCTTTTCTATCGAACTTTTTATAAGCTCAACACCCATTAAAAGGATTACAACGGAAATTCCCAAGCCTGCCACATACTCATAACGACCGTGACCGAACGGATGCTCTCTGTCGGCGGGACGGCTTGCAAGCTTAAATCCGAGGAATGTAACAACCGAACTGCCTGCGTCCGAAAGGTTGTTGAGGCGTCGGCAATGACGGAAACCGATACCGAAACAATTCCGGCAAACAATTTTCCTCCGAACAGTAACAGGTTAAGAATTATTCCGCAAACACCCGAAAGGTTGCCATAGGCAGTTCTAACCTTTGGATTATCGCAATTATCGCTGTCTTTAACGAACAGCTTTACAAGTAATTTTGTCAAATAAAACACCAACTAAAATTTATTTACAGCGAATCGTTTCGGCTGAAAACATCGGCAACCTCCGTAATTGAAATGTACGCTTTCTTGTCGATTTCACGCACAATCTCCTTCAGCTTGCCAATCTGGAAACGGTTGACAACAAAGTAAATCATCACCTTGTCCTTGCCTGAATATCCGCCCTGAGCCTGCATTACGGTAACACCGCTTTGAAATTCCTCCGAAAGTGCATTACAAATTTCATCGCAACGACTTACAGATGCAATAATCGTTGCCGCCTTTGCCCTGTCAAAACCTTCAACAATAAAGTCAATCGTTTTAAGTGCGGCAAAATATGTAACAATCGAATAAAGCGGAAGAATCCAGCTTTGCAGAATGAAACCGCATACAACATAAAGTACGATATTGTATGCCATAACGAATGAACCAACCGATACACCGATTTTCTTCGCAAATATTACTGCCATAACCTCGATGCCGTCCATTGCACCGCCAAATTTGATTGCAAGACCGCTGCCTATACCCGAAATCACACCGCCGAACACGGCACAAAGGAGCAAATCGGTTCCCGCAAGCGGAGACGCCATACTGACATCAACGCAGAACATCGGTTATCAGCATGAAACGAACGAATAAACTGCAACCGTATAAATTGCGTAAAATGTAAACTTCTTTCCCTGCTTTTTAAGTCCGAACAAAAACAGCGGCAGGTTAAAAATTATAAGAAAAAGTGAAAGCGACAGGCTTTCGGGTGTAAGTTGTGCAGCAAGCATAGCCGTACCTGAAATTCCGCTGTCGTAAAGGTTCACGGGGTTAAGAAATATTGTAATTCCAAACGCATTGATAATTCCGGCAATTGTGAGAAAAAGCATATTTTTGATTTTGATTGTCTTTCTCGCTCTTTGTAAAAGATTTTTCATTGTCATCATCCTTTGCGATAAATTTCCATCCCCATCATTCACATAAGTATAGCCTAATTGTATCACAATAATGATATTTACGCAAGAAAAGCAAAAGGCACCGAAAAATCGGTGCCTTAATCAGCTTATTGATTATTCCTGAGAGTCAGCCTTGGCTTTCTCAATAATTTTTTGAGCAACATTTGCAGGAGTGTCCTCATAGCGGACAAACGCAAATTCAAATGATCCTCTGCCCTGTGTTACCTGGCGAATGTAGGTTGCAAAGTCATCCATTTCTGCCATAGGAACTTCCGCCTCAACAATCTGCGTGCCGTTTTCACCCGGCTGCATACCGAGTACACGACCTCTGCGCTTGTTGACCTCGCCCATTACATCACCCATATTTGCATCCGGAACATTGGCTTTAAGGCTTCCGATTGGCTCAAGAAGCGTCGGAGAGGCATTCGGAATACCGTTCTTATAAGCCAGAGAAGCCGCTGTCTTGAATGACATCTCGGAGGAATCAACGGGATGATATGAGCCGTCATAGAGAGTAGCCTTGATGCCTACCATCGGATAGCCTGCAAGAACACCCTTCTTGATTGAATCCTGAAGTCCCTTTTCAACGGCAGGGAAGAAATTTTTCGGAACTGCACCGCCGACAACTCTTTCGGCAAATACAAGGCCGTCCGAATCACACGGTTCAAATTCAATCCACACATCACCGAACTGACCGTGACCGCCTGACTGCTTTTTATATCTGCCTGTGCGGAAACCTTTTTACGGATAGTTTCTCTGTATGCAATCTTTGGCTTTTTGAGACTGCGTCAACATTATATTTTGTTTTAAGTCTTGAAATTACAACATCAAGATGTTGTTCGCCGAGTCCCGAAATTAACATTTCATGGGTTTCGTGATTAGAAACGAGCTTGATTGTCGGATCTTCGTCTGCAAGCTTTGCAATGCCCTGAGCAACCTTATCCTCGTCACCCTTCTTTGCGGGATACACAGCCATTGTATATGATGATGACGGATAGTCGATTCCGTCAAGAACAACCTTTCTGAGAGGCGAACAGAGTGTGTCGCCTGTCTTTGTTGATGCAAGCTTCGGGATTGCGCCGATGTCGCCCGCACCGATGTACGGAACATCCGACTGCTTTTTACCGCTTACGGAAAGCACCTTTGTAATTCTCTCCTGTGCGCCTGTACGCATATTGATGAGAGGAGTGTCCGAGCTTACCTTGCCCGAAACAACCTTTACATATGAAAGTCTGCCGATGAACGGGTCTGCAACCGTCTTGAATACGATTGCGGCAGCCGCACCGCCGTCATTAACCGAAACATCAACGGGTTCACCGTCAAGGTCAACACCGATTTCACCGCTCTTGTCAGCCGCTGACGGAGCAAGCCATGTAAGGCTGTTCAAAAGCTGATCAATTGCAAATGTATTATGAGCGTCACCGCAGAATACGGGGCAGATTGTGCCGTCCTTAACACCCTGACTTACACCGAGAATGATTTCTTCGGGAGTAAACTCCTCACCCATAATAAACTTGTCAAGAAGTTCCTCGCTTGTTTCGGCAACAGCCTCCTTGATAGCCTCACGCAAGCCCTCAAGCCTGTCGCCCATATCAGGAAGCGCAGTCTGTTTTACACTACCGTCTGTGCCGTACTCATAAGCCTTGTAATCAAACAAATTAACATAAGTGTTTGCCTGACCGTCAACAATGTACGGAACAACAACAGGACAAACAGACGGACCGAATGTAGCCTTCAAGCTCTCGAATACACGATAGAAACGGGCACTTTCGTCGCAAAGACCGTTTACAAAGAACACCTTTGTAAGCCCTGCCTTTGTTGCCGCCTCAACTGCTTTTTCGGTACCTACACAGACACCGTCCTTGCCCGAAACAACGACGAGCGCTGTGTCAGCCGCTCTCATGCCCTCTGCAACACCGCCTGCAAAATCAAAAAGACCGGGGGTGTCGATTAGGTTGATTTTTGTATTTTCCATTCAATCGGTGCAACCGCCGTCATAATTGAAGTCTGTCTTTTGATCTCCTCGCTGTCAAAATCAAGGACTGTGTTGCCGTCTGCAACCTTACCGAGTCTTTCGCTCATCTTCGAGAGATAGAGTATTGACTCCGCAACCGAGGTTTTGCCGCTGCCGCTGTGTCCTGCGAGGGCAATATTAAGAATTTTTTTAGCGTCATATTGTTTCAAAAGTGAAATCCCCTTTCGTAAAATTTCTATTCTAATCAAGCTTATTTCGACAAAATTAAACAATAGTGTCAATTAATACGGAATTATTATAGCATATTTGTATAAAATAAACAACCGAATTATGGCAAAATAAAAAATTCACCCTTTGCCCAAATGGACAAGGGATGAATTGTGCAACTTGCTTTTTTATTTTATGTTAAGCTGAAAAACATACAGATTTTTGCAAGGTCAATTGTGCATTTTAACGATTGGGCTTTCTGAAAAAACAATTTTCGACAAAAGAAAAGGCTCTCAAAACGAGAGCCTTGAAAACTTGATTATTCGAGAACCGCACCCTGTGCGCCTGATGTAACAAGCTTTGCATAACGAGCAAGGTAGCCTGTTGTAATCTTGGGCTGACGGGGCTTCCATTCTGCCTTACGCTTTGCAAGCTCTTCGTCAGAAACGAGGAGATTGATTGTGTTTGCAGGAATGTCGATTTCAATCATATCGCCCTCTTTAACAAGTGCAATCGGACCGCCGACTGCTGCCTCGGGAGATACATGACCGATAGCCGCACCTCTTGTTGCGCCTGAGAAACGACCGTCTGTGATAAGAGCAACACAGTTGCCGAGACCGCTGCCCATAATAGCGGAAGTCGGATTGAGCATTTCTCTCATGCCGGGGCCGCCCTTAGGACCTTCGTATCTAATAACAACAACCTCACCGGGATTGATTTTGCCGTCATAAATTGCACTGAGAGCATCCTCTTCGCAGTCAAACACTCTTGCCGCACCCTTATGGTGCATCATTTCCTCTGCAACGGCACTTCTCTTAACAACAGAACCGTCAGGAGCAAGGTTACCCTTGAGAACAGCAATACCGCCTGTCTTGCTGTATGGATTTGTAACAGGGCGAATGATGTCTGTGTCCTTGATTTCACAACCCTTAATGTTCTCGCCTACAGTCTTGCCTGTTGCCGTGATAAGGTCTGTGTCAAGAAGTCCAACCTTTGTAAGCTCGTTCATTACGGCATAAACACCGCCTGCCTCGTTGAGATCCTCCATATATGTGTGACCTGCAGGAGCAAGGTGACAAAGGTTAGGAGTCTTTTTGCTGATTTCATTGGCAATGTCAAGGTTAAGCTTAACACCTGCCTCTTTTGCGATTGCAGGAAGGTGGAGCATTGTATTTGTTGAACAGCCGAGAGCCATATCAACAGTAAGAGCATTCATAAATGCTTTTTCTGTGAGAATGTCACGAGGACGGATATCCTTTTCAAGAAGTTCCATAACCTTCATACCGGCGTGCTTTGCAAGCTTGATTCTGTCTGAGTAAACAGCAGGAATTGTACCGTTACCCTGAAGTCCCATACCGATTGCTCGGTAAGACAGTTCATACTGTTGGCGGTGTACATACCCGAACATGAACCGCATGACGGACAAGCCTTGTTTTCAAACTCGGCAAGCTCTTCGGCAGTAATCTTGTTTGCCGTGTAAGCGCCGACTGCCTCAAACATACTCGAAAGACTTGTCTTTTTGCCCTTAACATGACCTGCAAGCATAGGACCGCCGCTTACGAAAACTGTCGGAACATTAATTCTTGCGGCAGCCATAAGCATACCCGGAACATTCTTGTCGCAGTTAGGAACCATTACAAGTGCGTCAAACGCATGAGCCTTTGCCATAGCCTCTGTTGAGTCTGCGATAAGCTCACGGGTTACGAGAGAATACTTCATTCCCTCATGTCCCATAGCAATACCGTCACAAACAGCGATTGCAGGGAATACAATCGGAACACCGCCTGCAAGAGCAACGCCCTGCTTAACGGCGTCAACAATCTTATCTATATTCATATGTCCCGGAACGATATCGTTCTTGGAACTTACAATACCGATAAAAGGTTTCTTAATTTCTTCTTCGGTAAGACCGAGAGCATTCAAAAGCGAACGCTGAGGTGCGGTACTTACGCCGTCCTTTATAACTGAACTTTTCATTGTAAACACCCTTTCCATAATTATCAAATCGGAACAAAATTCACATAAAGCCCTTCAATTGTTCCATAATAAAACACAGTTAAAATTTCTGTATCGTTAGTCTTAATTTTAGCACATCGACTGTTCAAAATCAAGTAGAGAACCTATATTGCCAAAATCATTTATTGCGGCTCAATCGTTGATTATTCTGCCTTTTCAACATTGGGCATAATAAAGTTATCCCTTGAATATTCCCACAGCTTTTTTGAGCCGTCAGCAGTGTTTTTGTTGCGGTTAAGAATACTGTGCAGATGAACAATATGCTCTACCCACGCCTTGCCGTCGGTTGCATCATTGAGCATGGCGGCTGAATGTTGTCCATTGTGTGTGCAAACTTTGCTTCGGCTGTTTCACCGCTTTCAAATTCAAGCCACAGATTCATCATCTTTTCGCCCTGATCTTCCGGAAGAAGTCCGAAAATTCTTTTTGCGGCTTTCATTTCACGCTCTGCCTGAGTTTTCTTAGCTTCCTCATCATAGGCATATGTATCGCCTGCGTCAATCTCGACAATATCGTGAATCAGGAGCATTGTCATTGTTTTAAGCACATCAATTTCCGAATTTGCATATTCGGAAAGCATAACGGTCATTATCGCCATATGCCATGCGTGCTCGGCATCGTTTTCCTTTTTTCGAGCGTCGGAAAGGTAGGTCTGACGGATGATGAATTTTTCCTTATCAATTTCCTTTATAAAATCAAATTGCTTTTCAATTCTTGATTTCTCCATAATGTTCCCTCTTAAAATTCAGCCTGCACATGGGCATAGTGCAGGCTTTATGTGATTATTTATTTACTACAGGAAGTTTTGGTTTTATCGTATTCATCCAGTCTGTTGCCATAAAGGTAATAGTTCGTTTCTTTTACAACAACAGGCGAAAGCACAACTACGGCAATAAGGTTGGGAATTGACATAAGTGCATTGAAGATGTCAGCCATTGTCCAAACAAGGTCGAGCTTGATAACAGGACCGATGAGAAGAATAAACACAAAGATCAGCTTGTAAGGAATCATACCGCCTCTGCCGAAAAGATATTCAACGCAGCGTTCACCGTAGTATGACCAGCCGAGAATTGTTGAATATGCAAAAGCGGCAATACCGATAACAAGAATCGGTGTGCCGATTACGGGAATCTGCTGGAAGGCTTTGTATGTAAGGTCGCCGCCGTCGGAAACATCAATTGCAGGATTTTTGATAATTGAGCTTACAAGCACAAGACCTGTCATAAGACAAACAACAACCGTGTCCCAAAAAGTACCCGTTGAAGAAATCATAGCCTGACGAACAGGGTTTCTTGTTTGAGCGGCAGAGGCAACTATCGGAGCAGAACCCATACCGGATTCGTTACTGAAAAGGCCTCTTGCAATACCGTAACGAGCGGCAAGCATAAGGCTTGAACCGAGAAAACCGCCTGCAACGGACTTGAGAGAAAATGCGTCCTGAAAAATCATTTCAAATGTCTTACCGAGAACATCAAAGTTCATGCCGAGGATAATAAGACAGCCGAGAACATAGAAAACAGCCATAAACGGTACAAGGAGTTCGCAAACTCTTGAGATTGACTTGATACCTCCGAAAATTACAACGGCTGTAATTGCGGCAACAAGAACACCTACAATAATCGAAATAACCGAAGCGTCCTGACCGAAAAGATTCACCGTACCAAGGTCAAAGGTGTTGTTCATAATGTTTGAAATTGCATTAACCTGAACACCCGAACCGATGCCGAAGGATGCAAGCAATGCAAAAAGTGCAAAAAGAACGGCGAGGATTTTGCCGAGAGTTTTAAACTTAAATCCTCTTTCAAGGGCATACATAGCGCCGCCGAGCATTCTGCCGTCAGAGGTCTTTACACGATACTTACACCGATGAGTGACTCGGAATACTTCGTTGCGATGCCGAAAACACCGGTGAGCCAGCACCAGAGAACCGCACCGGGGCCGCCGAGTGCAATTGCAGTACCTACGCCTATGATATTACCCGTGCCGATTGTTGAGGCAAGTGCTGTTGCAAGAGCCTGAAACGGGCTGATGTCA
>ENA-OQMZ01000088-OQMZ01000088.1-human-gut-metagenome-genome-assembly--contig:-NODE-88-length-36051-cov-2.408863_pt1 | contig 36051 bp, 54 predicted proteins | sample MGYA00242621_ERZ504862 | MGnify/ENA primary metagenome ERZ504862 (study PRJEB26092, sample SAMD00036393) | human gut metagenome | host: Homo sapiens | study: EMG produced TPA metagenomics assembly of...
TGTATTAGACTTATCTCCTTCTTTAATGATATTATAACAAATTTGATAATTATTAATAACATATAAAAGAAATAAAAATAGTTAAAATTTAAATAAAACAAAATAAAATTGTCTGCAATATATAAAATAGCCAACTATTAATTATTTGTAATTTGTATAATTGTGCAAAATTATGGTAGTATGGATATATAAAATAACGTGGACAGGAGAACTTTTTTATGGATAAGATTTTTGAGATTACCGCAAAAGAAGTTACTGTACAGGTAAAAGATGAGCGTACAGGGGTTGTATATAGCCGGACGCTTCCCATCGATTATTATGAGAATGCAAATGTTTTAAAGCTCAGCGGTGAGAATCTGGACGGGAGCAGCTCTTCCATTGTTTTCTATTCCGCCAGAGGAATAGAGAGACTGAAAGATCTGACAGGCAGGGGAGCTGACCATGATTCGTGCGGAACACATAAGCCTGAAGATCAGTAAGATTGAAATGAATTTTTTAAAAGGAGGAATGGGACATGATTAAAAAGACATTGAAGATTAATGGTGTTGAGAGAATACTTATTCTTGATAAGGATGAGACACTGGCGCAGGTGCTCCGTGATCACCTTCTTCTTACAGGATGTAAGATTGGCTGCGGTGAAGGTCACTGTGGAGCCTGTAATGTTATTATGAACGGAAAAGTTACAAGATCCTGTATCTACAAGATGAGCCGTGTTCCCGATCATGCAGAGATCACAACCATTGAAGGTGTGGGAACACTTTCTGATATGCATCCAATCCAGGTTGCATGGATGGCATATGGATGCGCACAGTGCGGTTTCTGTTCACCGGGATTTATTATTTCAGCAAAAGTGCTTCTGGACAATAATCCAAGTCCTACCCGTGAGGAGGTAAGAGACTGGTTTAACAAACAGCGTAATCTCTGCCGTTGTACAGGCTATAAGCCGCTGATCGATGCTACTATGGCTGCAGCAGCAGTTATGCGCGGCGAGATGACAAAGGAAGACCTTGTGTTCAAACAGACAGGTGATTCTATTGTTGGAACAAATTATATCCGTCCGTCAGCAGCACAGAAGGTAACAGGTACCTGGGATTTTGGTGCAGATGATGCATTAAAGATGCCATCAGGAACACTTCGCCTTGCTCTTACACAGGCAAAGGTTTCTCATGCAAATATTCTCAATATTGACACAGCAGAAGCAGAGAGTATGCCTGGTGTTGTTCGTGTTATCACAGCAAAAGATATTAAGGCAGCAGGCGGAACCAATAAGATCAATGGTCTTGTAATGCTTCCAAAACACAACAAGACAGACGGTTTCGAACGTCCTGTACTTTGCGATGAAAAAAATCTTCCAGTTTGGTGATGCGATTGCCATCGTAGCTGCTGATACAGAAGAGCATGCAAGGGCAGCAGCAGAAGCAGTTAAAGTTGAGATCGAAGAGCTTCCTGCATATATGAATGCAATGGATGCCATCGCACCGGATGCGGCAGAGATTCATCCCGGTATTCCGAACGCATTCTTTGAGACAAACTGTATCAAGGGTCCTGATTTTGACTGGGACAGCATTCCGGATTCACAGCAGGTTGAGATCGAATCTTACTGTTCACGTCAGCCTCATCTTCATCTTGAGCCGGACTGCGGTTATGGTTACATTGACGAAGACGGTATGATAACTGTTCATTCCAAATCCATTGGTATCCATCTGCATATGCCTATGATCGCTGATGGTATCGGTGTGCCAATGGAGAACTTACGAATTGTTCAAAACCATGCAGGAGGAACCTTTGGTTACAAGTTCTCTCCTACAAATGAGGCTCTGATCGGCGCTGCTGTTAAGATCCTTGAACGTCCTGTGTCTCTGGTATTTAATCAGTTCCAGAATATTACTTATACAGGAAAGAGATCCCCTGCATTTATGAATATCAACTTGCAGCAGATGAAAATGGTAAGCTTCTTGCACTCTGGGGCAATAACTATGTGGATCATGGTCCATACTCAGAATTCGGTGATCTGCTTACAATGAGACTTTCCCAGTTTACAGGTGCAGGCTATGGAATCAATTCTATCCGTAACAAATCTACAACAGTGTTTACAAACCATGCATGGGGTTCAGCATTCCGTGCTTACGGATCTCCTCAGTCTTATATGGGATCTGAGATTGCGATAGATGTTCTGGCTGCAAAGATGGGAATCGACCCCTTCGATATCCGTGAAATGAACTGTTACAAAGAATCAGAAGGCAGTACGATCCCTACAGGTTATCCGCCTGAAGTATACTGTGAAGAAGAACTGTTCAAGACAGCTCGTCCACTGTATGAAGCAGCTAAGAAACGTGTGGCTGAAAAGAATGCAGCTTCTGATGGCAAGATCAAATATGGTATCGGTGTATCTCTCGGTGTATATGGCTGTGGTCTTGATGGTGTTGATACATCAAACGCATTTGCAGAGCTGAATCCGGATGGAACAGTTACAATGTATGCTGCATGGGAAGATCACGGACAGGGCGCTGATATGGGGGTTCTTGTATCATCACATGAAACACTTCGTCAGGCAGGAATCAGACCGGAACAGATCAAACTTGTTATGAATGATACCAAGACATGTCCTAATGCAGGTCCTGCAGGTGGATCACGTTCACAGGTTATGTCAGGTAATGCATGTCGTCTGGCAGCAGAAAACCTTGTGGCAGCCATGAAGAAAGAAGACGGAACCTTCCGTACTTATGATGAGATGGTGGCTGAGGGTCTTGCAACAAAATATGAAGGTAACTGGGTGACAACCTTCTGTGCAGATCATCCGATCGATCAGGATACAGCACAGGGTGATCCGTTTGCAACCTACATGTATACGATCTTCCTTCCGGAAGTTGCTGTTAATACAGAAACAGGTAAAGTTAAAGTTGAAAAATTCACCTGTGTGGCTGACGTAGGTACCATCATGAACAGACTTCTTGTAGAAGGCAACTTCTACGGCGGCCTTGTACAGGGTATTGGTCTTGCTCTTACAGAAGATTTCGAGGATCTGAACCATGATACTTCTCTGAAGAACTGTGGCATTCCGTATCCAAATGATGCGCCGGATGATATTGAACTTCATTTCAATGAAACATATCGCCCAAGCGGTCCTTACGGTGCTGCCGGCTGTGGTGAGGCTCCGCTGGATGCTCCTCATCCTGCAATCCTGAATGCGATCTACAATGCTACAGGCGCACGTATCACACGTGTTCCTGCCCGTCCTGAAAAGGTTCTTGCAGCATTAAAGGAACTTGAGAAATAACTGTCAGTATAATTTTATCATGTGATATAATAAGGGGAGACGGGAGACTGTCTCCCCTTTGGAAATGAAAGGAGTATCGGGTTATGACATATATACAGGAAAGAGGTTCCACTCATGTTTATCACGTAAATCGAATGTCAAAGGAAGAGATGGATCATATGATCAGCTCTGTGTTCATGAACAGCCGGCGTACTGTGTTGCAGCCTGTCCTTTCAAAGCAGATACAAAAGAAATGCTGTTTTATGCTGCAAAAGGAAACTTTAAGAAAGCTCTGGCTATCTATGAAAAGATCACACCATTTCCCATGATCCTCTGTAACGGATGTACTGCACCATGTGAGGAAAAATGCAGACTCTGTGAGCTGGGTGATGGCATATCCATACGTGAAGTAGAGCGTGCCATTGTACGATATGGGGAACCTGGAAAACGGAGCAGTGTATTTCGTATCAGAAAGAAAAAAAAGGCTGTGATCTTTGGCTCAGGATTGTTCCCGCTGTTTCTTGCAGGGGAACTGGAAAAGAAGATGTATCCTGCAACCATTTACTGTCAGGAGAAAGATTATGAAGCTATATTGCAGCAGCAGCTCCGGAGCTTTTGGAATCAGATCGCAAAAATGAGGTAAAACGTCTCAGTTCCATGGACCTTTCCTTTGAATTCGGATGCAGTCTTGACCTTCCGTTTATCAGAGCGAAAATGAAGGAGGCAGATGTGGTCTGTGCTTCAGAGGAGGTGGCCAAAAAGCTGGCTCCAGAGGAAACAGCAGACGCAGAGATCATGCTGAGAGAACAGGCGGGAATTGTCAGCGGTCCGGTCCGGTCTGTGATGGATGCAGCTTTTGCTGCAAAGAGAGCTGCCCTGACTGTAGACCTCCTTGTACAGAATCTTTCGCCCCACAGCAACAGAGGCAGTGAAGGAGCAGTTACCACCAGGCTCTATACAAATATGGACGGGATGAAAGGCTCCAAAAAGATTCCCTGCAGCACAGATGGATATTCAAAAGAAGAAGCTATTGAGGAAGCAAAGCGATGCATTCAGTGTCACTGTGATGAGTGTATGAAAAGCTGTGTCTATTTAAGGGAATATAAAAAGCATCCGGGTCTTCTTGCACGTGAGATTTATAATAATACCCAGATCATTATGGGAGATCACCAGATGAATAAACCGATGAATTCCTGTTCACTCTGCGGACAGTGTACTGTAACCTGTCCAAATGGGTTTGATATGAGCCAGGTCTGCAAATCTGCAAGAGAAAACATGGTATCTACAGACAAAATGCCTCTGGCACCTCATGAATTTGCACTGATGGATATGCTGTTCTCCAATTCGGAGGCTTTCTTATGCAGACCTCAGCCGGGATATGAAACCTGCAGATATGTATTTTTCCCAGGATGTCAGGCAGGAGCTATAGCGCCGGATGTTGTCACAGAGGCATATGAGGATCTGTGCAGGAGGACAGAGGGCGGTGTTGCTCTGATGCTGGGATGCTGTGGTGCTATCAGTGAATGGGCAGGACGCTATGAAATGACAGAAAAGGTAAATGAACAGTTGAAGCAGGAGCTTGCAAAACTGGGAGATCCTATGATTATAGCAGGCTGTCCAAGCTGTATGAAACAGTTAAAAGAGAGTCTTGGCGCCAAAGTCACAGGAATCTGGGAGATCTTAAAGGAAATCGGACTTCCCGGACAGGCAAAAGGACTGGAGATACCTGTTGCAATACATGATGCCTGCGGTGCCAGGGGAGATACACAGACACAGGATACAATAAGAGAGCTTCTTGCAGATATGGGGTGCACTGTTGTAAATACAGAATATTCCAGAGATCGGTCTCCCTGCTGCGGATACGGCGGACTGACTGCCTACGCTAATAAAGAGATGGCAGATAAAATGACAGAAAAGTGTCTGGAACGATCCGATTGCCCATATATAACGTACTGCATGGCATGCAGGGACCGATTTGTCAGGGAAGGCAGGGAATCCAGACATATCCTGGAACTTCTGTATGGTATAAATGCCGCCAATATGCCGGATATCAGTGAGAAACGCTACAACCGGCTTGAGCTAAAAGAGAAGCTTTTAAAAAATATATGGAATGAGGAACTGATGATGGAGAAAAAAGATTATACCGTTGCATATACAGAAGATGCCATCAGTATGATGGATGAACGTATGATCCTGAAAAGCGATGTGGAGCGTGTATTATCAGATTACAGAGAAAATCAGGAAGCGATCTTTGATGAAGAGACAAAAGAACTGGTGACAAGGAGCAGACTTGGAAATGTTACATTCTGGGTGAGATTTGTGGAAACAGAAGAAGGGTATCTGGTACGCAGAGCATACAGTCATAGAATGAATATTATGAAAAGGGTGGGACAGTAATGGCAGTAGAGAGAACATATTATACCATTGATCCTGAGGGAAAGCTGACCTGCATGAAATGCAAGGTTCCTCTTGTAAAGGGAAAAGCAAAATTTATGTATCTGGAGAACGGTTTTCCTGTTGAGATGCCGGTCTGTCCCAAATGTGGCTTTGTCTATGTTCCGGAAGAACTGGCTCTTGGAAAGGTTTTGGCAGTGGAACGTGCACTGGAGGATAAATAGATGAACAGACATCCCGGCAGGGAAGAGCAGACAATTCATCTTCTGAAAAGCATAGAACTGAAAAAAGGAATGAAAGCTCTGGATCTGGGAGCAGGAGAGGGAGAGACCGTGCGGATCATGAAAGCATTTGGTCTGAATGTGCAGGGTGTGGATCTTGTTCCGCGAAGCAGTGAGGTGCAGCAGGGAGATTTTCTGGACCTTCAGTATGCAGCAGACAGTATGGATCTCTGTATCAGCAGTGTGCATTTTTTGTCAGCAGAGATCAGAAAAAGGCAGTCTCTGAATGCTGGCGTGTACTGAAAAAGGGAGGATTTCTTTTGCTGTCAGATCTGGATCCGGGCAATCTTCTGGAAATTGTGAAAGAAACAGGGTTTACGATTCTCTGTCAGGAGGATCAGACTGCTCTCTGGAGAGAATATTATCTGGAAGCAATCTGGAATGATTCATTCTGCTGCGAGGATCATAAGCTTCTGCAGAAAGAATACAAAGGCAGAAAAATAGGCTATACCATGGTGGTTGGCAGAAAGGAGTAATGTATGGATCTTTACGAAAGAATAATGGAATTAGGCAGCATGGGATATCATTGTTCACAGATCATTATGATCATGACTCTGGAAACCATAGGAGAGGAAAATCCACAGCTTGTAAAGGCAATGGGAGCCTTGGCGGAGGAATCGGTTACTGTGGAGATACCTGCGGATGTCTGACAGGAAGTGCCTGTGCCATCGGATATTTTCTCGGAAATCTGGCTCCTGAGGAGAAGGAAGATGCACAGATGAAACCGGCTGTACAGGAATTATATCAGTGGTTCCGCCAGAAGACAGAGGAAGAATTCGGAGCTTTTTACTGTAAGGATATCACTCATCTGGACTGGGGTGTGATCATGGAGAAATGTCCTGGACTTATTGCAGATACTTATACAAAAGTTATGGAAATTCTGACAGAGCGGGAGGTACTGGAGCTTTGATCACCATCGGCAAAACAAAGAGTGTCTGTCCGGAATGTATGAAGGTAGTTCCTGCCAAAAAGTGTATTGGTGAAGACGGGATTTATCTGGTAAAAGAATGTAATGCGCATGGGAAATTTCAGACTCTGATCTGGGAGGGAAATGTAACAGATTATCTTTCCTGGGGAAGAGAAAATCTCTCAGCGGAAACTCCTGTAAATCCGAAGTTTAAAGAAAAATCCTGTCCGGATAATTGCGGACTCTGTGAGGAACATGAAAGAAAAGGCTGCTGTATGATCCTGGAAGTTACAAAACGCTGTAATATGCATTGTCCTGTCTGCTTTGCTTCAGCAGGAGAAGACAGGGAAAAGGGAGATATTCCCATCTGTGAAATAGAAAAACAGTATGATTTTCTGATGGCTCACGGAGGTCCCTTTAATATACAGCTTTCAGGAGGAGAACCAACCATGAGGACGATCTGCCTGAAATCATACATATGGGAAGAGAAAAAGGAATTTACATTTTTTTTTCAGTTAAATACCAATGGGATCCGGCTTGCCAGGGAGGAGGGGTATGCCGGAAAGCTGAAAAAAGCAGGACTGAATACAGTATTTCTTCAGTTTGACGGTGTGACAGATCAGGTTTATGAGACTTTACGTGGACAGGCTATGATGGAACTGAAGAAAAAGGCGGTCTTAAACTGCTCAGAAGCAGAGCTTGGTATTGCTCTTGTGCCGGTCATTGCGCCGGGAGTAAATGATATGCAGGTAGGGGATATCCTGAAATTTGGTCTGGATCATATGCCCTTTGTTCGTGGCGTACATTTTCAGCTATCAGTTATTTTGGCAGATGTTCCCAGAAGCGCCCCCAAAATCCCATCACCATACCAAAGATGCTGAGGCTTATTGAAGAACAGACAGAGGGACTGATGAAAATTGAGGATTTTGCAGGCGGCGGCGCAGAGAATCCCTACTGCTCCTTTCATGCAAGTTATCTGAGAAAAGGAGAGCAGGAACTGAAGCTTCTTGAAAAAAAATCGGGAAAAGGATGCTGCTGTACTACCAGTGATGATTCCAGGCAGTATGTGGAAAATCAGTGGAGCTACAGTACAAAAACCTATGATGAGGGAGAAATGACACAGACAGATGCGCTAGATGAGTTTCTGATCCGGATACATAATGAAACCTTTGCAGTATCAGGTATGATCTTTCAGGATGCCTGGAATCTGGATCTTGACCGTCTGAAACGCTGTTATATCTGTGAAGTGGATCCTGATCACGGAATGGTACCGTTCTGTGCATATAATCTGACTAATCTGAAAGGAACATATTTATACAGAAAGTGAAACGATCGAATATAGATGCAATGATCTGTAGGCAGGAAAAAATTACAGATATTACAAGGGAAACAATAAACAAAATACAGCTGGATAAACTGAATGCTGTTCTGAAAAGAGAAAAAGAAAGGCAGGGATTTTATAGAGATCTGCCGGAAAGGCTGGAAAGCCTTGATGATCTGAAAACCCTTCCCTTTACAACGGAATCCGACCTTGCTCAGAAAGGGGGCAGGATGTTACTGTGCTCTCAGGGAGAAATACAGAGGATCATTCAGAACAGACAAGCGGAACAACAGGTGCAGGTAAACGTGTATTTTATACAGAAGGAGATTGTGAACATACCATAGAACTTTTTATGGCCGGACTTGGTGAGTTTATTTATCCGGGAAGCAGGACTATGGTTGCCATGCCGTTTTCAGGTCCTTCTGGACTGGGAGAACTGATCGCAGACGCAATCAGACGTATAGGAGCACATCCCTTTTAACCGGGAACAATAAAACCTATGGTGAGTTAAAAACAATTCTGGAAGAGGAGCGGCCGGATACTTATGTAGGTATGCCGACAGCACTGCTTTCCATGCTCAGAATGTGTGGAAAAGGCAGTATAAAGAGAGCACTGATATCAGGGGATGCCTGTCCGGAAACAGTAATGAAAGCAATAGAAAAAATTTTGGGAACACCACTCTGGCCTCATTATGGTTCCAGAGAGATGGGACTTGGGGGTGCGATTTGCTGTCAGGCTCATGAGGCATGCACATGAGGGAGAATCATTGTATCACAGAGATCATAGATAAAGAGGGAAATGTTCTGCCTGACGGTCAATGGGGAGAACTGGTGATCACAACCATTGGGATGGAGGCACAGCCTCTGATCAGATACAGGACCGGCGATCATACACGTATCATCCCCGGAAAATGTATCTGCGGAAGTGAGGTAAGGCGTCTGGATTTTGTAAGGCGCATCGACCAGTCCAAAAGTATGAGAGAAATGGATGAATTACTGTTTCAGTTTCCGAAACTGGTAGATTACTGTGTAAGGAGTGTTGGAGGGAAAAAAGAAATCACAGCACTTTTTATATCAGATAACGGAGAAGAACTGATCAGAAATGTCTGCACAGAGAAGAATATTATTTCTTTGGACTGCAGAAAAGCAGAATGGAGCGATAGGGCATTGTATCCTGCGAAACGTATTATTTTATAGAGAAACTATTAGAAAACAGAACGAAACCCATTGACTATCAGTCGGATTTCGTTTCTGTTTTTATTTTTATGAATAGTTATTTGTTCACAGGATAATACGGACAGTCCTCTCTGATACATTCTTTATTATCTTCAAAATATTTACATAGTACAGAAGACAGCGGAATCTTTACAGAGCTGAACTGCCTGTAAAACCTGATCGCTTCTTCAATAGCAATTCTGCTGGTGCGTTTACAGCAGCGCGGACCACCAACATCAGCCAGTTTGGATAAAATAACAGAGACAAGCTTCTGAGGAAAGGGCCATGCATCCTTATGGAGGGGACCGGATCCGGTCATAACAGACATAAAGATTCCGGCACCTGCTGCTGCACCACACACTCCCCAGTAACCGCAGGTACCACCGGGAACCTGCCTCGCTCTTTTACAGATTTCAGATAATGCGGTATCGTAATTCATACGCTCTCCATTATTGCGAAGTGCAGTCAGAAGAACACTGGGAACAATGGCATGATGTTCAGGTCCATGCATGTGGACAGAAGGAAGGTCCATGATCTCTTCCAGAAGCAGCAGGGGATCCTTCTCTGTGCTGCTTCTGAGGGCTATGATCACCGGTATATAAGTACCATAGCTGTGACAGGCATCACAGACAAATGGCCATTTTCACAGACAGCATTTGTCAGCTGCTCTTTGTGGCAGATGCTGCAGGTTTTCACAGAACTTTCGACGCTGTATGTGACCGGTGCTCCACAGATCAGGCAGCCTGAAAAATGTTCTGTCTCTCCACAACAGCAGGAATTATTTGTATTATCCATAAAAATCAGCATTTCTCAGCAATATCATAGATAAGCCGTTCTGTATCTTCCCATCCGAGGCAAGGATCTGTGATGGAACAGCCAGGAGTCATATGATCACTGATATCCTGGCGGCCTTCGAGAAGGTAGCTTTCGATCATAACACCTTTAACCAGCTTTCTGAGGTCTGGATTATAGTTACGGCTGTGAAGTACTTCTGAAACAATACGGATCTGTTCCTTGTATTGCTTGTTGGAGTTTGAGTGGTTGGCATCTATGATGATGGCAGGGTTCTTAAGGTCCTTTTTGGCATACAAAGCAGACAGATGTATCAGATCTTCATAGTGGTAGTTAGGAATAGTCTGTCCGTACTGGTTTACACCACCTCTGAGAATTGTGTGTGCCAGATCATTTCCTGAAGTTTCCACATCATTTCCTCTGTAGATGAAGTGGTGAGGATGCTGTGCAGCGGTGACAGAATTCAGCATAACAGAGAGATCACCGCTGGTAGGATTCTTCATACCGACAGGAATATCCATGCCACTGGCAGTGAGACGATGCTGCTGGTTCTCCACAGAACGTGCACCTACAGCTTCATAGGAGAGAATATCATCCAGATAGCTGCGGTTTTCAGGATAAAGCATCTCATCTGCAGAAGAGAGTCCTGTCTCCTGCATAACTCTCATGTGCATCTTGCGGATAGCAATAATTCCGGCAAGAAGGTCAGGAGCCTTATCAGGGTCTGGCTGATGAAGCATTCCTTTGTAACCGTCACCTGTGGTACGGGGCTTATTTGTATAAACTCGCGGGATGATCATCAGTTTGTCAGAGACTTTATCTGCCACTGTTTTCAGTTTGCGTACATATTCGCAGACTGTATCTTCGTTATCAGCGGAACAAGGTCCTACAAGGACGATAAATTTATCTGATTCACCGGTGAAGATACGGCGTATTTCTTCATCGCGTTGTTTTTTTACTTCTTTGAGTTCCTGGCTGAGAGGGTACTGAGATTTCAGAACCTCCGGTAAAGGGAGCTCGTGATTGATTTTCATAGACATGATCTGTTTCCTCCATATAAGTACATGCAGGTCTTTGATAATGCCGGAACTCAGGAATATTTTATACCTGACCGGACTGCCTGCACATTTTCCTTTACAAGTATAACATGGTGTTATCTAAAATTCCAGTACTTTAACACTTTAAACTGACATATTTTAAGAGGATGTAATCAGACCGTTTTTTATGCCTGTTTCTTAGCTTCACAAAAATGCTTTCAGATGTTACAATCAAATAAAAGATATAAGGAAAGAAATATCAAAAGAATACCAAAGAAAGTCGGGGTGAAGGTTATGGAGATTAAGAGTATTTTGATAAAGGACACAACCAGAGAAGAAAGAAAACAGATTGTGGAGGAATCTTTTGGGAATATTTCTGCAAGCTGTGATGGCTGTATGGCGGGACTGGCAGAGATGTATCAGGAATATATTGATGGTACGAAGGAAATCCGCGACATTAACATGGAGTTTAATGCACACTATATACGGGAAGATCTGGATGAGAAATCAAAGAGAAGCTGCCCGATGTAGATAAAACAACTATATGGGAAACTTGCAGATTTTGAATATGCAGGAAATAACAAGATAACAGGAGAAGGATATAAAAATGAGTACAAACAATATGGATAGATTTGAATTCAGATGTATCAGACCGGAGGAGACACAGCAGGCGATAGAGATCGAGCAGATCTGTTTCCCGCCAAATGAGGCATGTTCCCCGAAAAGTCTGACAGAGAGAATAAAGCAACAGCAGAAACATTTCTGGTAGCTGAGGATAAGGAAACCGGAAAGCTGGCTGCATTTCTTAATGGAGTTCCTACAGATGAGGAGGCTTTCAGAGATGAATTCTTCACAGATATTTCCCTGAGTAATCCTGAAGGCAAGAATATCATGCTTCTGGGTCTGGATGTTCGTCCGGAATATCGTATGCAGGGACTGGGACGTGAACTGGTATCCCGATACTGCCAGAAGGAAGCACAAAAAGGACGAAAGAAACTTTTCCTCACCTGTCTGGATGAAAAAGTGAAGATGTATGAGAAATTCGGCTTTACAGATCTGGGTCAGGCAAACTCCACCTGGGGCGGAGAAGCCTGGCATGCATGAGCATCGAGATTGGAAGATAATTAACGAGCAGAACAGACAGGAGAGTGTACAATGAGCCTATACGCAATCGGTGATTTTCATCTTTCGTTTACAGTCAATAAACCTATGGATGTATTTGATAAAAGATGGAAGAACCATGTAGTTAAGATTGAGAAGTACTGGAAGAAGAGAGTAACAGAGAATGATACAGTAGTGATAACAGGAGATCATCCTGGGGGAGAGATCTTGCAGAGTGTCAGGCGGATCTGGATTTTATTATGGCTCTGCCGGGCAGGAAGATTCTGCTTCGGGGAAATCACGATATGTTCTGGGATGCGAAGAAAACAGAAAATCTGAATGAGATGTTCAGAGGAAAGCTGGAATTTTTGCAGAATAATTTTTATACATATGAGGATTATGCGCTGGTGGGAACCAAAGGCTACTGTTATGAAGGAAAAGACAGCTATGAGCATTTCTTGAAGATCCGGGAGCGGGAGCTGGGGCGGCTGCGCTGCTCTTTTGAAGGGGCGAAGGCTGCAGGATATGAGAAGTTTATCATGTTTCTTCATTATCCACCTACAAGTATTGGAGAGATGGAGAGTCCGTTTACCCTGATGGCACAGGAATTTGGCGCCGAGAAGGTGATCTATTCTCACTGTCATGGAGAGAAGCGGTATGATGACAGCTTTAAAGGCTATGTGGATGGAATAGAGTACAAGCTGGTGTCAGGAGATTATCTGAACTTTAAACCGGAGCCAGTATTATGCTAATGGTAATCTTTATATCGGTATTCGATTATAGGTGGGTAGTGGAGTGCGAATATCTGTTTAATATTAAGCATCAGTAGTATAGAAAAAATCCCTGGGAAGTATTATACTTTTCAGGATGATTTTATGTGCTTTGAGAGAAAATATCTTCGGGGAGAAACGAGAAAATGAAGATTTACTACAGAGAGAAATCTGACGGGATTGAAATTCTGCGGTGTTTTGGAATAGAGGCAGAGTTGAGATTCCGGGAATGATAGATGACAAATTGGTAATTAGTGCAGCACCGTATGCATTTTCTAGCCATATGGATGAGAAGGAAGACCTGAAAAATGCCAGTCTGTGGGAAGTGTCAGATGGTCTTGAGTTTGGCAGAGAAGAGCATGTTCTGGCAGGAAATGACGTGGAGGAGATTGTTTTTCCTTACACTTTAAAAGAGATTGGACGATATATTTTTTATGGCTGCGGGAATCTGAAAAAGCTGGAGTTTTCTGACAGCCTGATGCAGATAGGCTGTGGTGCATTTACAGGCTGCCATGCATTGGAGAAGCTGACTGTGCATATGGAGCAGGGAAAGAAGTCTGGTGTTAAGGAAATGCTGGGCGAGATGTGGCAGAGGATAGATGTGAACTTTCTTTATGAGTATGAAGAAGCCAGACTTGTATTTCCGGAGCATTATGATGAGGCGGTTGAGAACACTCCGGCGCGTATTTTGTATACGGAATATCATGGATCAGGCAGTAATTACAGGCAGTGTTTTTATGATAAGGAGCTGAATTATCAGGAATATGACAGGCTTTTTGAAATGGCGGTAGCCATGGATAAGCTGGAAGTTCTGGTTGATATGTCATTTGGCAGATTGGAGTTTCCTTATGAACTGACCGGGAAAGCCAGGGAGAATTACAGGGAATATATCCGTAAGAATCTGGGAGATATTGCAGAATATCTGGTAAAGCAGGAGGATATGCACAGATTGGAAGTGATATCCTCGCAAAAACTCTGGACACTGGAAGGAATTGATTCTGCGTTGGATTGTGCATCTAAGAGAAAAGAAACGGAAGTATCCGCATTTTTGATGAATGAAAGAGCAAATTTGATGGATAATACGGCAGAAAGTGAACGTATAGATGTGGATAAGCTGCAAAATAGTCAGGAAGCTGACAGGACAGAGCAGGGGAAAAATGAACAATCACAAACTACAGAAAAATCTTTGAATAGAAGAACTATACTAAGAAAAAAGAGGTTTGAACTGTGATAGATATAGAGGAAAATAATGATGCAGCCAGAGGATAAAATACAGGAAATAGCAGAAAGAGCAGAGCGTTTGCAGGAAATCGGCAGCAGTATTCTCAGGGCTGCGCGGGATGAATTATATCTGGGAATGCGGTTTTGGATGTGGCGCTGAGCAGTTTTTCTTATCAGATGGATGGTCAGGTCCATGGATTTGGAACGGATGGAAGAGTGATGTATTTCCAGCCGCAGATGCTGGGAGGCTTATATAGAGAGAATAGGATTCTGGTGAACAGAGGGTATCTGCATATGGTATTCCACTGTATTTTCCGGCATTTTGCATGGAGCGGTACAGAAGGTAAGAAGAGGGCAGACGATGGAATCACAATCCAGGAACGTATGCGTGATCTGAGTTGTGACATTGCAGTGGAGCATATGATAGATGGGATGAACTATCGGAGTATCCGTTTCTCACGCAGTCTTCTGCGAAGGGAAACTTACCGTCTCCTTGAAAAAGAGGGAAAAACCCTCAACGCACAGAGAGTATATAAAATATTGTCAGAATGGAATCTGAACGAAAAGGATCTTACAAATCTGGAACAGGAATTTCGCACAGATGACCACAGATACTGGGAAAGTAAGAAACCGGATCAGAAACCGAATCCCATGCTCAGCGCAAATGGGGGGAGATCAATGATGGAATCGAGACGGATCTGGAAACCTTTTCCCAGGAGGCAGGTGAGCGGGACGGAGATTTCCTGGAGCAGATAAAAACAGAGAACAGAAGCAGGTATGATTACAGAGAATTCCTGCGGAAATTTGCAGTTTTTCATGAAGAACTGGCAGTGGATGATGACAGTTTTGATTACAATTTCTATACCTATGGTCTGCGTCTCTACGGAAACATGCCGCTGATCGAACCACTGGAATCTAAAGAAGTTAAGAAGATAGAGGAATTTGTGATCGTCATCGATACTTCCATGTCCTGTTCAGGAGAACTGGTGAGAAAGTTTCTGGAGGAAACCTACGGTGTACTTAGTGAGAGTGAGAGCTTTTTTTACAAAAAATAAATGTGCACATCATTCAGTGTGATGAGAAAGTCCACACAGATAAAAGGATCACGTCCCGGAAAGAAATGAAAGACTATATGGAACATCTGGAACTGTATGGAGATGGCGGAACAGACTTCAGGCCTGCATTTGAATGGGTGGACAAACTGCTGGAACAGCATGAATTTCATAACCTGAAAGGGATGATCTATTTTACAGACGGATTCGGAATTTACCCGAAGAAAATGCCGTCATATAAGACTGCGTTTGTGTTTATGCAGGATAATTACAGAGATGTGGATGTACCGGTATGGGCTATAAAACTGATCCTGGATGAGGATGATTTTGAGAAGCCAGACAGGTAATGAAGAGGAAAATTTATAATTGCGGGAGCTGCAAATCGCGGAGCAATTCGTGGATATCAATGAAATGAAAAAACTGAGTAAGAGTAAGAAGTGTTCAGCAGGAAAGGATTTACATTATGGATATAAAACGAGCGAAACAGGAGATAAAGGACTCAATAGAAGCATACCTTGCGAAGGATGAATTTGGAGAATATCTGATCCCGGCCATACGCCAGAGACCAATTCTCCTTATGGGGGCACCGGGTATTGGAAAGACGCAGATTATGGAACAGATCGCCAGGGAATGTAAGGTAGGTCTGGTATCTTATACTATCACCCATCACACCCGTCAGAGTGCAGTAGGACTGCCGTTTATCAAAGAGAAAACCTTTGGTCAGGAGACTTTTTCTGTCACAGAATATACTATGAGTGAAATTATTGCCTCTGTCTATGAGAAGATGGAGAAGACAGGCCTGAAAGAAGGGATTCTTTTTATTGATGAGATCAATTGTGTATCAGAAACTCTGGCACCTATGATGCTGCAGTTTCTTCAGGGAAAGACCTTTGGCAATCAGAAAGTACCGGAGGGATGGGTGATCGTGACAGCAGGAAACCCGCCGGAATACAATAAATCTGTTCGTGAATTTGATGTGGTAACTCTTGACAGAATCAAGAGGATTGATGTGCAGCCGGACTTTGAAGTATGGAAAGAATATGCCTATGAGCAGGGAATCCATCCGGCTGTGATCTCTTATCTGGAGCTTCGCAGAAAGAATTTCTACAGAATGGAGAACACAGTAGACGGACGGATTTTTGCCACTGCCAGAGGCTGGGAAGATCTTTCTAGGCTGATACAGGTATATGAAACACTGGATAAAGAAGTGGACAGAGAGGTGGTATATCAGTATATCCAGCATCCAATGATCGCAAAAGATTTTGCCGCATATCTGGCATTATACAATAAGTATAAGACAGACTATGCAGTGGAGGATCTGCTTCAGGGTAAATGGACACCGATCACTCTGGGTAAGATCCGCAATGCTTCACTGGATGAGCATCTGAGTATTGTTGGTCTGCTGAACGGAAAGCTCAGCCAGTTATTCGCAGACTGTTATTTTATGGATGCTTATGTGACAAAGCTCTATGGTTACATGACAGAATACAGAGATAACCTTCCGGAAATGACGCTGGAATCCATTTATAAAAAGGCAGAAAATGATTTTCAGATTGCAAAAAAATCTGAGCTTCTCACTAAAAATGAAGAAAAAGTATTTATCCGTACAGTGGATTTTCTTGAGAAATTATGGATAGAACTGAGGGGAGAAACTGGTTCTGAAGATAAAACAGAGAATAATAAAGCTGTTGAAATTTCAGAAAAAGATACCTATGAGCAGACAAAAACTGCTTTTACAGCGGAGGCAGACAACCTGGAAACTCAGACAGAATATATCTCTCAGACGCTTCAGAATGTTTTTGATTTTATGGAAGCAGCCTTTGGTGACAGTCAGGAAATGGTAGCTTTATCACAGAACTGAATGCAAACTTTTACAGTATCTGGTTTATCCGGGAAAATGGTTCTGACCAGTATTACCGTCACAACAAGGGACTACTGTTTGATGACAGACAGAAACTGATCCTGGGACAAATGGAGGAACTGGAGAACACGATGAAGCGGGGACTAAAAAATTAATTTTTATGCCAATTAGCATTGGATTTTCAGATAAATCGTGGTATGCTGATGAATAGAATTATGATTTGAGTGAAAAATATCAGGAATGCAGGCGCATTTGACTGTGCAGCAGTAGAACGATATGGAATCACTAGAAAAAACGAGGAGGAATATAAAATGGAATTAGAAGTATTAAGAAAAGATATGGTTGCAGCTATGAAAGCCAAAGATAAAGTAACAAAAGAAGCAGTCTCCTCTCTGATCTCTGCGGTAAAGAAGGTAGCGATCGATGAGGGATGCCGTGATGAGATTAAGAGTGATCTGGTGGACAGAGTTATTCTGAAAGAGTTGAAAACTGTGAAAGAACAGCTGGATACCTGTCCGGAGAGCCGCGAGGATCTGAAGGCTGAATACCAGGCAAGATATGATGTAATTGCCAAATATGCGCCAAAACAGATGGATGCAGCAGAGGTAAAAGCATATCTGGAAGAAAAATTTGCAGATGTGATCGCGACGAAAAATAAGGGTCAGATCATGAAGGCTGTTATGGCTGATATGAAGGGAAAAGCAGACGGAAAGGTGATTAATCAGGTTGTGGCAGAGCTCTGCAAATAATGTGTTATCTTAACCGAATCAAGTAAGTCCCCTGCTTCAATTGCGAAAAGCAATAAGCAGTGGTGGGACTATATGAAGAATAGGATCATCCAGCAGATTGGTATGCAGAAAGCTGGATAGTTATCAAAATAGCCGCAGTATGCTGGAATGTCCGGATACTGCGGTATTTTATTAGGAGGTGAATATATATATATGGAGTTTCAGCATGACTGATCATTCCTAATGAGGGATTTCCGTTTAAGGTTTTTCTTTTTGAAGGAGGAAATGGCAATTATGTGCGTGAGAAGCACTGGCATACGTCTGTAGAGATTTTTGCTGTGATGGAGGGACGCCTGGATTTTTTTGTAAATAAGGATGAATATCCGCTGAAAGCTGGAGAGCAGATAATCATTAATTCCAATGAGATCCACTCTATCCATGCTGTGGAGAAAAATAAAACAGTAGTTCTGCAGATTCCTCTGAAACAGTTTGAGAATTATTTTACTGCCCAGAGATATATCCGCTTTCGGGGGCAGGAGGAGCTGGTGGATAAGAAACTGGCTTCTTTGCTTCGTAAATTATATCATGTGTATTCCGAGCGGAAAATTGGATATGAGTTCCGGACAATTTCTATTTTTTACGAGATTATGTATATCCTGGTGAAGGATTACCGTGTGACAGAGACCAGGGAGAAGGATATCCGACACAGCCGCCGTCTGGATGCATTGTCAAAAATTACCACATATATGCGTGAGCATTACAGGAGGAACTGAAGCTTTCTGATGTGGCGGCTACTTTTGGATACTCGGATGCATATTTGTCGCGAATGTTCCAAAAATATGCAAAAATCAACTATAAAACTTATCTGCAGGATATCCGTATGGCATATGCGTACAGGGATTTGCTGAATACAGACCATACGATTAGTCAGATTGCACTAGATAATGGATTTTGCAGCAGCAGGGGTTTTTCCGGGGAATTTCAGAAAAGATATGGGGTACTTCCAAGTGAGATGCGAAAACAGATAAATGAAAAAGGTCAAAAAACGCTATAGATTAGACAAGAAAACTGGCGAAAAGTACCATTTATTCTGATATATTCTAAGCACAGTCAAGAAAACGTAATATCTACAGAATATAAGGAGGTTTTTGAAGTGAAAATTCAGAATGTAACAGATGCTTCCTTCCGTAAATATGGAAAGGTGCTTGAAGGGTATGACTTCAGTGCTCTTCTCAAAGAAATGAAACATACACCGGTTCCGGATGATGTGGTTTATGTACCATCTGTTGAGGAGCTGGAAGCTCTGGATGTAGCAAAAGCACTGCAGAATAAAGGATTTGGCGGAATCCCGATCGAAATTGGATACTGCAACGGACATAATAAGAAATTAAATGCAGTAGAATATCACCGCAGTTCAGAGATCAATGTAGCGGTAACAGATCTGGTGCTGCTTATCGGAAGCCAGCAGGATATCACAGATGATTTTACATATGATACTTCTAAGATCGAAGCATTCCTGGTACCTGCAGGAACAGGTATTGAAGTATATGCAACTACACTTCATTATGCGCCATGCAATGTACAGGATGGCGGTTTCCAGTGTGTAGTCGTACTTCCGGCAGGAACCAATACAGATCTTACATTTGAGACAGCTAAGACAGGCGAGGACAGCCTGCTGACAGCTAAGAACAAATGGCTCATTGCACATGAAGATGCGGCAATCGAGGGTGCAGTAAACGGACTTCGTGGAGAGAATATCACCATTGACTGAGCCGTTCGGAATCTGTAGCAGTGGAGTATCAGAATATAGTAAATGAATAACAAAATCATATAAACACATATCAAATATGGAGGAATTTATATTATGAACAATATACCAGTAGTAAAACTTGGATTAATTGCAGTAAGCCGTGACTGTTTTCCGATTCAGCTTTCTGAGAAGAGACGTGCAGCAATCAAGGAAACTTATAAAGGTGAACTTTATGAATGTCCTGTAACTGTTGAGAATGAAAAGGATATGGAGAAAGCTCTTGAAGATGTAAACAAAGCAGAGTGTAATGCGCTGGTTGTTTTCCTTGGAAACTTCGGACCTGAAACTCCTGAAACTCTGATCGCAGAGAGATTTGACGGACCTTGCATGTATGTAGCAGCAGCAGAAGGTGACGGCGATATGATCAACGGCAGAGGTGATGCTTACTGTGGTATGCTTAACTGCTCCTACAACTTAAAAATGCGTCATCTGAAAGCATATATTCCGGAATATCCTGTTGGAACAGCAGATGATATTGCAAAGATGATCGCTGATTTCGTACCGGTTGCACGTGCAGTCATCGGTGTCAGCAATCTTAAGATCATTACTTTCGGACCACGTCCACAGGACTTCTTCGCATGCAACGCACCTATTAAAGGCCTCTATGAGCTGGGTGTTGAGATTGAAGAGAACTCAGAGCTTGATCTTCTTGTTTCTTTCAAAGAGCATGAAAATGATCCTCGTATCCCGGAAGTTGTGCAGATATGGCAAAAGAGATGGGCGAAGGCAAATATTATGCTGACCTTAATGTGAAAATGGCACAGTTTGAGCTTACACTTCTTGACTGGGCAGAGGCTCATAAGGGAGCAAGAAAATACGTTGCATTTGCTGACAAATGTTGGCCTGCATTCCCGTCACAGTTTGGATTTGAACCTTGCTATGTAAATAGCCGTCTGGTTTCCAGAGGAATTCCGGTATCCTGTGAGGTTGATATCTACGGAGCACTCAGCGAGTACATCGGACTTTGCATTTCCAATGATGCAGTTACACTGCTTGATATCAACAACTCTGTTCCACAGTATATCTATGATGAAGATATTAAAGGAAAATACGATTATAAGCTTACTGATACATTTATGGGATTCCATTGTGGAAATACTCCTGCATGCAAGATGTGTGATTCCAGAGCTGTTAAATATCAGCTGATCCAGCACAGACTTCTTGAGCCGGCAGGATCTGAACCAGACTTCACAAGAGGAACTCTTGAAGGTGATATCGCTGCATCTGACATTACATTCTATCGTTTACAGTGCAATTCCGAGGGCGAGCTGGTTTCTTATGTTGCAGAAGGTGAAGTACTGGATGTACCTACAAGATCATTCGGTGGTATCGGTATTTTCGCAATCAAAGAAATGGGAAGATTCTACCGTCACGTACTGATCGAGGGCAACTATCCGCATCATGGAGCAGTTATGTTTGGACATTACGGAAAAGCATTCTATGAGGTAGTGAAATTCCTTGGACTGGATGTTAAGAAGATTGGATACAACCAGCCGGCAGGTGTAAGATATCCGACAGAGAATCCATGGGGTTAATGAGAAATCAGTAAAACGGGTTATTAATGTTCATGTGATGTGAATGAATCTGAATACAGAATAAATAAACTGACACTATATTAAAGGCATCCCGGGGCTTTGCTCTGGGATGTATTAGATTAGAAATAGAAAAGGAGAGCACTTATGTATTATATTGGTATTGACCTTGGTACTTCCGCTGTAAAACTTCTTCTTATGGAAGAATCAGGAAAAATCTGTAACATCGTATCCAGAGAATATCCTTTATTCTTCCCACATCCGGGCTGGTCTGAGCAGAAACCGGAAGACTGGTTTGCACAGAGTATGGAAGGTATGAAAGAGCTGACAAAGGATATCGACAGAGCGCAGGTAGCAGGAATTGGTTTTGGCGGCCAGATGCATGGTCTGGTAACACTTGACAAGGATGATAATGTGATCCGTCCTGCAATCCTCTGGAATGACGGACGTACAGGCGAAGAGACAGAATATCTGAATACAGTGATCGGAAAAGACAAACTTCACAGTATACAGCAAATATTGCTTTCGCAGGCTTCACAGCACCGAAGATCCTCTGGATGCAGAAAAATGAGCCTGAGAACTTTAAGAAGGTAGTAAAGATTATGCTTCCTAAGGATTATCTGGCATATCGTCTGTCCGGTTCTTTTTGTACAGATGTTTCTGATGCTTCCGGTATGCTTCTTCTTGATGTGAAGAACCGCTGCTGGTCAAAAGAAATGCTGGAGATCTGTGGAATCACAGAAGAGCAGCTTCCGAAACTGTATGAGAGTTGGGAAGTAGTAGGAACTCTGAAACCTGAGATTGCGAAAGAACTTGGATTCAGTGAGAATGTAAAAGTTGTTGCAGGTGCAGGTGACAATGCGGCAGCTGCTGTAGGAACAGGTACAGTTGGTGACGGTCAGTGTAATATTTCTCTTGGAACATCCGGAACTGTGTTTATTTCCAGTAAAAACTTTGGTGTGGACGAAAATAACGCACTTCATTCTTTTTGTCATGCAGATGGAAGCTATCATCTGATGGGATGCATGCTCAGCGCAGCTTCCTGTAACAAATGGTGGGCAGAGGAGATTCTTCAGACAAAGGATTTCGCAGCAGAGCAGGCTCCAATTCAGAAGCTGGGAGAGAATCATGTATTCTTCCTTCCATATTTGATGGGAGAACGTTCACCTCATAATAATCCTGATGCAAGAGGTGTATTCTTCGGGATGTCCATGGACAGCACAAGAGCAGACATGACACAGGCTGTTCTGGAAGGTGTTGCCTTTGGTCTTCGTGATTCCCTGGAAGTTGCAAGAGGCCTTGGAATCAAGATTGAGAGAACCAAGATCTGCGGTGGCGGAGCTAAGAGCCACTGTGGAAGAAGATTATTGCAAACGTTATGAACCTGAAGGTTGATGTTCTGGAGAACGAAGAAGGACCGTCCATGGGTGGAGCTATGCTGGCAGCAGTAGGCTGTGGTGCTTACCCGGATGTAGAAACCATCGGTAAGAAATTTGCCAAAGTTGTTGATACAGTAGAACCGGATCCTGAACTGGTTGCAAAATATGAAGAGAGATATCAGAAGTTCAGAACTCTGTATCCGGCGATGAAGCCATTGTTCTAATCGAATATCTGCCTGACATACTGGGTTGTGTGCTTATTTAGCACAACAACCCCATTTTGACGTACATCTGATGATGACCAATCACCATAGCCTATTTGATTATGACATATCAGGAAAAGGGCAGCTTCAGGAATTCTTCCATGGCTCTGCTGATATAGCGGCCTTTCTTCCAGTAAAAAAACACAGTGCGTTTACTGCTCTGACCGGGCAGCTTATAAAAAACAAGTTCTGAATTTGTTGGAACTCTGGAGAGCAGAAGATCCCCGATGAAAGTGATACCCATTCCCAAACATGCAATATTATAGGCAGTCATCTGCTGATCCAGGCGAAATACTACAGAAGGCGAAAAGTGATTTTCCTGACAAATGGTAAGTGCACGCTTACCGGTATCATTATCTGAACGAAGAATAATAAATGGTTCGTTCTCGAATTTGTTTAATGGAACAGAAGGAATATGAGAAGAACGGAACTGCCCGTTCCGGATTTCCTCAATAGGAATCTGATATTTCTGCAGTCTGGTATTGATTGAATAATTTTTGGGAACTGCAAGAAGAAGTTGTTCTTTCTGGTAGATATAACGTTCAAAAATCTGGTTATCCAGAATACAGTTATCAATCACCAGATCTAACTTTCCGGCCTGGAGAAACTGGGATAGCTTTGCTGTACTTCTTCTACAAGAGAAATTTGAACATGGGGGAATTTTTGGGAAAAATCAGCAATAAGGGGAGGCAGAATCCACGAAGAAAAAAAGTTACTGCCACCTACATTAAGAGTTCCTGTTTTGAGATTTCCCAGATCCAGTAGGTAGTTTTCGAGATTATTTTCAATATCCATGACTTTTTCAACAGCCTGTATATAATGTTTTCCAACTTCAGTTAACTGCAAAGGTTTGGTACTTCGATCAAAAATAGGATAGCCAATACGGTTTTCCACACGTTTTACATTGGCGCTTAAAGAAGGCTGCGAAATGAAAAGAGCAGCAGCAGCTTTGGAAAAGCTTTTTTCCTTGTAGACCTCATAGATGTATTCCATTCCCTGAAACATATAAACTCCTCCGATATATAACTTAAACACTATATATTTTATAAAATATAATGTATTTGATTATATTATAGCAGAGATATATAATGAGGGCAAATACATGGGAGGGCGAATAACTATGAAAAAAACAGACTATCGTGTAGAAAGGGATTCTATTGGTGTAAAGGATATTCCGGAAGATGTATATTATGGAGTACAATCCTTACGTGCGGCTGAAAATTTCCACATTACGGGGCTGAATATGCATCCGGAAATTATTAACAGTCTTGCATACATAAAAAAGCAGCAGCGATAACCAATTGTGAGGTGGGGCTTCTTGAGAAGAAAAAAGCACAGGCGATTGTCCAAGGCATGTGATGAAATTGTTTCAGGAAAATTCCATAATGAATTTATTGTGGATCCTGTTCAGGGAGGAGCTGGCACATCTTTAAATATGAATGCCAATGAAGTAATTGCAAATCGCGCGATTGAGATACTGGGAGGAAAAAAGGGCGATTATACAATTATAAATCCTAACGATGATGTGAATTGTGGACAGTCTACCAATGACGTGATTCCTACTGCCGGTAAAATGACTTCTCTTCGTTTGTTGCAGAATCTGAAAAAACAGCTTCTTCGCCTCTATGATGCTCTTAATGAAAAAGCTACAGAGTTTGATCACATAATAAAAATGGGGCGTACACAGATGCAGGATGCAGTACCAATTCGTCTGGGACAGGAATTTAAGGCATATTCGGTAGCAATCATGCGTGATATCCACAGAATGGATAAAGCAATGGATGAAATGCGGACTCTTAATATGGGAGGTACTGCTATTGGAACAGGAATTAATGCAGATGAGGGCTATCTGAGAAGAATTGTTCCAAATCTCACTGAAATATCGGGAATGGACTTTATACAGGCTTTTGATCTGATTGATTCCACTCAGAATCTGGATCCATTTGTAGCTGTTTCCGGTGCTGTGAAAGCATGTGCGGTAACTCTTTCCAAAATGTCAAATGATCTCCGTCTGATGTCCTCCGGTCCACGTACTGGTTTTGGGGAGATTAATCTTCCGGCAAAACAGAATGGTTCCTCTATTATGCCAGGTAAAGTTAATCCGGTTATTCCTGAAGTAGTGAATCAGGTTGCTTTTAATATTATTGGTAATGATGTTACCATTACCATGGCTGCAGAGGCTGGTCAGCTGGAATTAAATGCGTTTGAGCCGATTATTTTCTATTGCATGTTTCAGTCTATCGATACTCTTGGCTATGCAGTCCAGACATTGGTAGATAATTGTATTGTAGGAATTACGGCAAATGAAGAAAGATGCCGTTATCTGGTAGAAAACAGTGTAGGTATTATCACTGCAATCAGCCCCCATCTTGGATATCAGAAGGCTGCGGATATTGCAAAAAAGGCAATTAAGACAGGCGAATCTGTAAGAAGTCTGATTCTGAAAGAAAAGCTTATGGACGAGGATGAACTTAATCGCATTCTGGATCCGATCCATATGACGGAACCTGGTATTTCCGGAAAAGATTATCTTAATAAAAAAAATAAAGAAAAAAACAGGCGGGAAAATCTTCCCGCCTGTAAAATCGTCTGGACACATAATCATATATAAATATGATTTTTATATTTTTGAATTATTCGATTGATTTTCAACCGGATTAGAACAGACCTGTGATCTTACCTGTCTCGTCTACGTCGATTCTCTCAGCAGCCGGAACTTTAGGAAGACCTGGCATTGTCATGATCTCGCCTGTAAGAGCTACGATGAATCCTGCACCTGCGGAAATCTTCAGGTTACGTACTGTAACTTCGAAGTCAGTAGGAGCACCCAGTTTAGTCTGGTCATCTGTTAAGCTGTACTGTGTCTTAGCTACACAGATCGGGCAGTTGCCAAAGCCAAGAGCTTCTAACTGTTTCGCCTGTTTCTGAGCGTTAGCTGTCAGAACTACTTTCTTACCGCCATATACTTTCTGAACGATCTGGTTCAGTTTGTCTTCGATAGAACCTTCCAGTTCATATGCATAGGAGAAGTCGTTTGGTTCTTCAACAAGACGGATAACTTCTTCTGCAAGTTTGATTCCGCCTTCGCCGCCTTTTGCCCATACTTCAGAAAGAGCAACGTTAACGCCCAGTTCTTTACATTTAGCTTCTACAAAGTCAAGCTCTGCTTTTGTATCTGTAGGGAATGCGTTGATAGCAACAACACATGGAAGTTTGTATACGTTTTTGATGTTGGAAACGTGTTTTAACAGGTTCGGGATACCTTTTTCAAGAGCTTCCAGGTTTTCATTGTTAAGGTCAGCTTTAGCAACGCCGCCGTTGTATTTCAGGGCACGTACTGTAGCTACGATTACAACTGCGCTTGGTTTTAAACCAGCCATACGGCATTTGATATCAAGGAATTTCTCAGCACCAAGGTCAGCACCGAAACCAGCTTCTGTGATTGCATAATCAGCAAGCTTCATAGCCATCTTTGTAGCTGTTACAGAGTTACATCCATGAGCGATGTTTGCGAATGGTCCGCCATGTACGATTGCAGGAACGTGTTCCAGAGTCTGTACAAGGTTTGGTTTCAGAGCATCTTTTAACAGGGCTGTCATAGCGCCTTCTGCGTGAAGGTCACCTGCTGTTACAGGTTTCTGCTCGGAAACTTTTCCGTATGTATATCCGATGATGATCTTGGATAATCTTTCTTTCAGGTCTTTGATGTCGCTTGCAAGACAGAGAACTGCCATGATTTCAGATGCAACTGTGATGTCGTATCCGTCTTCACGAGGCATACCGTTTGTCTTTCCGCCAAGACCATCTACTACGTTACGAAGCTGACGGTCGTTCATATCTACACATCTTCTCCATGTGATCTTACGTGGGTCGATGTTTAATGCATTGCCCTGGAAGATATGGTTATCGATCATAGCTGCCAGTAAGTTGTTAGCTGCGCCAATGGCATGGAAGTCACCTGTGAAGTGAAGGTTAATATCTTCCATAGGAACAACCTGTGCATATCCGCCGCCTGCTGCACCACCTTTTACACCGAATACCGGTCCTAAGGATGGCTCACGAAGAGCTACCATAACACTCTTGCCAAGTCTCTGCATACCATCTGCAAGACCTACAGTAGTAGTAGTTTTACCTTCTCCTGCTGGAGTTGGGTTGATAGCTGTAACGAGGATTAATTTTCCATCCTTCTTATCACTTTCTTTCAGAAGATTGTAGTCGATTTTTGCTTTGTATTTTCCGTACTGCTCCAGATATTTGTCGTCAATACCTGCTTTCTCTGCGATCTGAGTAATTGGAAGCATCTCGCATTCCTGTGCAATTTCAATGTCTGATTTGAATCCCATAATTGTTTTTCTCCTTTCGTTTCCGCATAACATGAAAAACTTCTGTTGCTGTTCACTCCGCGATCAGCAACAATTATTAATTGAAAGAAGTATTGGCCGGTCTGCCTGGTATTCCTGATTTCTGCCCTGAAAGTTATAAAAAAAGGCCAGTATCTGAATATTTCAAATACTGCCCAGACGGTCGGCTCCCACAAACCTCCGACTCCACGTGGTTTGCACTCCACTCTTTCCGTCAGTACTCGAAGGTTCTTTCAATTGATGAATACAATATATCATTTTGAGAAAAAAATGTCAAGAAAATTTTTTGTTGAAACGTCAAAAAATGTGAGTAAACTGGATAAAAGTTGTGCAAATTGATAAGAGAAGAGAATCGTAATCCCTGGTAATGAAAGAAAATACGTTTTCTCAAGGAAAGAAATTGTTAAAAAATAGACATAGTTTTCCCTGATAAATGAAGAAAATATAAAAAGCGGGTAAAGACTGTGCAAAATATGGAAAATGGAATTGACAACAGTTCAGAAGATATGTTATTCTCATCTTTAGTATGAAAAGACACTATCGTTTTCATGCAAATATTTGCTCACATTCAGAGACAGTTTCTGAATGTTAAGCCATACGGACAGGCGGGGCAGTTGCCGGGTGGGAGACACCACATTATTGATTGAGTTAGAAGCTCAAATTTTATAAGTTGATTACTTTATAATAATCAGTGCGTAAGCACACATCATCTTGTGAAACGGTCAATAAGAGCATAGCATATATTTGCCAGCGATTGAAGACGACAGCAGTCATGAATATTTCAGAATACGGGAACAGGCACAGGATACAGACGGATTTATACGGGAAATCCGGTCAGTATATAAAGAGACAGAGCCTGAGAAATTCTATAGATCATGAGAGAAGCAGATGGTGAATGAACTTATCTGCTTCTTTTTTTGTGCAGATATAGCAAATATAAAGGATATGGTTGGAGATAAACGCTTTGCAGGATGTGTCTCACATGCGTTCGACTTGAATATATAGAGAAATAATTGAATCATTGTGCCGGTTTGAGGCAGTATACAATTGCTGAATGATAGAACTGTATTTGCCGGTACATGACGACAGGAAAAGAGGAACATGTCAAATGGATTATGAAAGACAACAGCATGCGCCCATATATGAAGCACTGGAACGTTTCCGAAAGAAGAGAGTCGTTCCCTTTGATGTGCCGGGACATAAAAGAGGAAGAGGAAATCCGGAGCTTGCACAGTTGCTGGGAGAGAAATGTGTGGGGCTGGATGTTAATTCTATGAAGCCGCTGGACAATCTCTGCCACCCGGTTTCGGTGATCAGAGAAGCGGAGGAGCTTGCAGCAGATGCTTTTGGCGCAGCGCATGCATTCCTTATGGTAGGAGGAACCACATCTGCAGTGCAGAGCATGATCCTGTCTGTCTGCAAGGCAGGGGATAAGATCATTCTGCCGCGAAATGTACATAAAAGTGCCATCAATGCCCTGGTACTGTGCGGTGCAATTCCGGTTTATGTAAACCCGGAGGTGAATGCGCAGCTGGGCATTTCCCTTGGCATGGAAGTCAGTCAGGTGGAGAAGGCTATGGATGAGAATCCGGATGCGGTGGCAGTTCTTGTAAATAACCCTACCTATTATGGAATCTGTTCGGATCTGCGGACTATCGTAAAGAAGGCTCATGCAAGAGGAATGAAGGTGCTGGCAGATGAGCTCATGGAACCCATCTTTATTTCGGCAGAAACCTTCCTGTATCCGGAATGGCGGCAGGTGCTGACATGGCGGCAGTTTCCATGCACAAATCCGGCGGAAGTCTGACACAGAGTTCGCTGCTGCTTTTGAATAAGAGTATGAATGCAGAGAAAGTGCGCCAGATCATCAATCTGACTCAGACCACAAGCGCTTCTTATCTTCTGTTGTCCAGTCTGGATATCTCCAGAAGAAATCTGGCACTCAGGGGAGAGGAATCCTTTGAAAAGGTTGCAGGGATGGCGCAGTATGCCAGAGAGGAGATCAATGAGATCGGCGGTTATTATGCATATGGTATGGATCTGATCAATGGAACCAGTGTTTTTGATTTTGATGTTACAAAACTCTCCATTTATACACTGGGAAATGGGCTGGCAGGTATTGAAGTTTATGATCTTCTCAGAGATGAATATGATATTCAGATCGAGTTTGGAGATATCTGTAATATTCTGGCTTACATTTCCATTGGAGACAGGCTTCAGGATATTGAGAGACTGGTAGGGGCATTGGCTGATATTGAACGTCTGTATAAGAAGGACAGCACAGGTATGCTTTCCGGGGAATATATCGCACCTGCAGTGGTGGCGTCTCCACAGCAGGCATTTTATGCGGAGAAAGAATCTCTGCCCATGGAACAGACGGCAGGCAGGATCAGCGGTGAATTTGTTATGTGTTATCCTCCGGGAATCCCGATTCTTGCTCCTGGGGAAATGGTGACACAGGAAATTGTAGAATACATTCTTTATGCAAGAGACAAAGGCTGTTCCATGCAGGGAATGGAGGATCCGAAGGTAGAATATCTTCAGGTTCTGAAAGGGGGTATCTGATCATGGAATTATGGTATTCCGAGTTCCATACAGGAAATGTAAAGCTTTCTGTCCGGATTAACCGACAGTTATTTTCAGGGGAAAGTGAATTTCAGAGAATCGATGTGTTTGAGTCTGAAGAATTTGGAAGATTTGTGGCTCTGGACGGTGAGATCGTATTTTCTGACAAGGATGAATTTATTTATGATGAAATGGTCACGCATGTGCCAATGACAGTACATCCCAATGTAAAAAATGTTCTGATTATCGGTGGCGGTGACGGTGGAGTTGCCAGAGAACTGATCCATTATCCACAGATTGAGAGCATTGATGTGGTGGAATCCGATAAAATGTTTGTGGATGTATGTGCGGAGATGTTTCCGGATATTGCCCAGGGACTGAAGGATGAGAGAGTCAACATTTATTATGAAGACGGCCTTCGGTTCCTGCGGAATAAAAAGGCCAGATATGACCTGATCATCAATGATTCCACAGATCCGCTGGGACATACAGAGGGACTTTTTACAAAGGAATTCTACGGAAGCTGTTATAAGGCTCTCAGAGATGACGGAATCATGGTTTATCAGCATGGAAGTCTTTTATGATGAGGATGAGGTGGAATGCAGAAAGATGCACAGAAAGGTTTTCCGGTCATTTCCGGTGAGCAGGTTTATCAGGCACATATCCCTACCTGTCCCTCGGGATACTGGCTTTTTGGATTTGCATCAAAGAAATATCATCCACTGGAAGATTTCAGGCCGGAGAGGTTTGATAATCTTAATATAGAAACATGGTATTATACAACAAACCTTCACAGAGGAGCATTTATGCTTCCAAAATATGTAGAAGATTTACTGGAAGAGGAGGAAAACAGTTTATGAGTAGATTATTGGTAATCGGATGTGGTGGGGTAGCTTCAGTGGCAATTCGCAAATGCTGTCAGAACAGCGATGTTTTTACAGAGATTATGATCGCAAGCAGGACAAAGGAAAAATGCGATGCACTCAAAAAGAAGATTGAAAGTACAACGAAGACAAAAATTGAGACAGCAAAGGTAGATGCGGATAATGCAGCAGAGGTCGCAGAATTGATCAGAGCCTATAAGCCGGATGCTGTCCTGAATGTGGCACTTCCATATCAGGATCTTACCATCATGGATGCATGTCTGGAAGCCGGTGCGGATTATATTGATACTGCCAATTATGAAGCAGAGGATACAGAAGATCCCACATGGCGTGCAATCTACGAAAAGAGATGTAAAGAAAAAGGCTTTAACTGCATATTTCGATTATTCCTGGCAGTGCTTATAATGAGAAATTTAAGGAAGCAGGACTGACTGCTCTTCTGGGAACCGGTTTTGATCCGGGTGTTACCAGTGTATTCAGTGCCTATGCCTTGAAGCATTATTTTGATGAAATCCATACCATTGATATTCTGGACTGTAACGGCGGTGATCATGGATATCCTTTTGCCACAAACTTTAACCCGGAGATCAATCTTCGAGAGGTTTCCGCAAATGGTTCCTACTGGGAAGACGGACATTGGTAGAAACAGAGCCTATGGAATTTAAATCTGTCTATGATTTCCCTGAGGTAGGAAAGAAGGATATGTATCTTCTTCATCATGAAGAGATTGAATCACTGGCAAAAAATATTCCGGGAGTACAGAGGATCCGTTTCTTTATGACATTCGGACAGAGCTATCTGACACATATGAAATGTCTGGAAAATGTAGGAATGCTTTCCACCGCACCTGTGGAATTTAATGGACAGGAGATCGTGCCGATCCAGTTTTTGAAAGCTCTTCTGCCGGATCCTGCATCTTTGGGTCCGAGAACAGTGGGTAAAACAAATATCGGCTGTATTTTCACAGGTGTTAAGGACGGAAAAGAGAAAAGTATTTATATTTATAATGTATGTGATCATCAGGAATGCTATAAAGAGGTGGAATCCCAGGCAATCTCCTATACAACAGGTGTTCCGGCTATGATCGGTTCCATGATGGTAGTGACCGGACAGTGGAAGAAGCCGGGTGTATTTAATGTGGAAGAATTTGATCCGGATCATATATGGAAGCACTGAACAAATGGGGACTTCCATGGAAAGTCTGCGAAGATCCTGAACTGGTAAAGGTCTGGAAAGCCAATGAAGATTGATCAACTGCAAACTCCCTGCTATGTGATCGATGAGAAGAAGATGCGGGAGAATCTGGAGATTTTGAAAAAAGTCCAGGAGGATACCGGGTGTAAGATCCTTCTGGCGCAGAAAGCGTTTTCCGGTTTTGCTCTGTATCCCATGATCGGAAAATATCTGGCAGGTACCACTGCCAGCGGTCTGTTTGAGGCAAGGCTTGGATATGAAGAGATGGGGAAAGAGAATCATGTTTTTTCCCCTGCTTACCGTACAGAAGATATAGAGGAACTGGATCGGATCTGTGACCATATTATCTTTAATTCCACAGCACAGCTGAAGAAATTTAAAGAAGTGTGTACCGGAGCCAGTCTGGGACTCCGTATTAATCCGGAATGCTCCACTCAGGGGGATCATGCGATCTATGATCTGTGCGCCGGGTTCAAGGCTGGGGGTTACCAGAGAGAACTTTGACGGGGAATGTCTGAAATGGATCGACGGACTGCATTTTCATACGCTCTGCGAACAGAATGCGGATGACCTGGAGAAAACATTGCAGGCGGTAGAGGAGAAGTTTGGAGAATTTCTGTCTGAGGTTTCCTGGCTGAATATGGGTGGCGGACATCATATTACCAGAGAGGATTATAATGTAAAGCTCCTGGAAAAATGTATTCAGCATATGAAGGAAACCTATGATCTGGATATTTATCTGGAGCCCGGGGAGCTGTTGCCCTGAATGCCGGATATCTGGTGACAGAGGTTATGGACATTGTGGAAAATGAGATCAGAACGCTGATTTTGGATGCTTCTGCAGCCTGCCATATGCCGGATGTGCTGGAGATGCCCTATCGTCCGCCTCTTAAGGACAGCGGGGAAGCAGGGGAGAAGGCATATACCTACCGCTTATCTTCCTGCACCTGCCTGGCAGGAGATGTGATCGGAGATTATTCCTTTGACAGAGAGATCCAGATCGGGGACAAGCTGTATTTTATGGATATGGCGATTTATTCTATGGTGAAGAATAATACATTTAACGGTATGCCGCTGCCGGATATTGCGGTTATGCATGAGGACGGAGAGTGTGAGGTTATCAGACATTTCGGATACGAAGACTTTAAGAGCCGGCTTTCCTGATATCTGCCGGGCTATCAAAGAAAAGGAGACAGACATGGAAGTTACAGAGAAGAACAGAACAAAATATCGTATGCCCGGAGAATTTGAGCCTCATGAGGGATGTGTGATGATCTGGCCGGAACGTCCCGGTTCCTGGAATTATGGGGCAAGGGAAGCACAGAAAGCATTTGTGAAAGTTGCAGAGGCTATTGGAGTGAGCGAAAAGGTGTATATGCTGGTTTCCAAAGCTCAGATGGAGAATGCAAAGAATCAGCTTGGGAATGTTTCCGGTGTGACTTTGCTGGAATGCGAGACAGATGACGCCTGGGCCAGAGATGTGGGAGCAACCATGGTTCTGGATGAGAAAGGGGCGGTCTGTGGAGTTGACTGGCAGTTTAATGCCTGGGGAGGTACCTTTGACGGGCTTTACCGGAACTGGGAAAAGGATGACAGGGTGGCTGCCTTTATCTGCAGGACTCTCGGTTGTCCATGTCTGGATGCCAGACCTTTTGTGCTGGAGGGCGGTTCCATCCATTCTGACGGAGAGGGGACTCTGATTGTTACAGAGGCCTGTCTTCTGAGTCAGGGACGCAATCCTCAGATGAGCAGGGAACAGATAGAGGAACAGTTGAAGTACTGGCTCGGTGTCCACAAGATTATCTGGCTTCCATGTGGAATCTATCAGGATGAAACCAATGAGCATGTGGATAACGTGTGCGCTTTTGTAAGGCCCGGAGAGGTTGTGCTTGCATGGACAGAGGATGAGACAGATCCGCAGTATGCCATGTCTTTGGCTGATCTGAAGGTGCTGGAACAGGAAACAGATGCAAAGGGCAGAAAATTTAAGATTCATAAGCTTCCGATTCCTCAGAAACCGGTCTGCCTTACCCAGGAAGATGTGGATGGCTTTGTGTTTGAAGAGGGAGAAGACGAACGGGAAGCAGGAGAACGGATGGCTGCCAGTTACGTGAATTTCTATATTTCCAATGGAGGGATCATCCTTCCACAATTTGGGGATGAAAATGACAAAAGGGCAGTGGAGATTCTGCAGAAGTGTTTTCCTGAAAGAAGGATTTATCCCATTGATGCCAGAGCCATCATTGTTGGCGGTGGAAATATTCACTGTATCACCCAGCAGATTCCCGGAAAAAATATCTGACCTTGATGCAGAAAACTTTGAGAGTCATGTGTTTGAGGGTTATTACCTGAAAGTTATGAAAAAACTTACTTATGTAAACAGGAGCAGGAGGAACAGACAGGATGAGAAATGTAACAGTGGCAGCAGTTCAGATGAAATGCAGTAAAAGTGTGGAGAAAAATATTGCCCATGCAGAGGAACTGGTGCGTCAGGCAGCAGCAAAGGGAGCTGAGATTGTTCTTCTGCCGGAGCTTTTTGAACGGCCCTATTTCTGCCAGGAGCGCAGATATGAGTATTATGAATATGCGCAGACTGCAGAGGAAAACCCTGCAGTGCGTCATTTCAGCAGGGTAGGCGGCAGAGTTGGGGATTGTGATTCCGGTCAGCTTTTATGAAAAAGAGGTCAATAATACTTATAACAGCGTTGCGGTTCTGGATGCAGATGGAAAGAATCTCGGCATTTATCGGAAAACACATATTCCGGATGACCATTATTATCAGGAAAATTCTATTTCACACCGGGAGATACCGGCTTTAAGGTTTTTGATACCAGATTTGGAACCATTGGAGTTGGAATCTGCTGGGATCAGTGGTTCCCGGAAACGGCAAGATGTATGGCACTGCAGGGAGCAGAGCTTCTCTTTTATCCCACTGCCATCGGAAGTGAACCCATCCTGGAATGCGACAGCATGGAACACTGGAGAAGATGTATGCAGGGACACGCTGCCTCCAACCTGATCCCTGTGATCGCTGCCAACAGAATCGGTGAGGAAACAGTAGAGCCATGTCCGGAAAACGGAATGCAGAAATCTGCTCTTAATTTTTACGGCTCTTCTTTTATCACAGACAACACAGGTGCTCTCTGTGCAGAACTGCCCGGAGGGGAAGAGGGGGTGCTTGTAAGCACTTTTGACCTGGATGCATTAAAGGCAGACAGACTGAACTGGGGACTTTTCAGAGACCGCAGACCGGAGATGTATGCAAAAATTGTCGGGAAATGACATACAAGCCAAAATTCCATTGCCGCAGGCAATCTGGAATGAATTTGGCTCAGTTACTGAGAACGGAGTGAACAGTAACTGAGTTTATAAGAATTTCATAAAAAGTTTATGATTATATTAGTTGCTACCTGCGGTATATATGGTAAAATAAGAGTACGAACGTTACTGATAACGGAGAGAGCAGTAGAGTTTTGATATGTATTTCTGGCAAAATGGAGTGTAGAAGATGAACAGAAAAGAATTTTTTGGAAATCCTGAGAAGCCAGCTTGCCGGGCAGATGCAGGAGGGCAAAGCAGCAGCACATATCAGGTATTATGAAGATTATATACAGTCTCAGGTACGTGGCGGACGTTCAGAGCAGGAAGTACTGCAGGAACTGGGAGACCCGCATCTGATAGCAAAAACTCTGATCGATACAGATGATGGAAGTACACAGGAAGATTACGGAGAGTATTCTTCTTACGGAAGTAGTTATGGCAATGAGACAGAGCTTCCTCATCAGCAGGAGAAAAGATGGAAAAAAGTAATCGATCTTTCTACCTGGCATGGCAAGGCTGTTGTTATTGCAGCGGCGGCTGTTATAATTGTTTTACTGATACTGATAATCGGAGTTGCGATTCCGTTTTTTATTATTCTTGCAATTATTCTTTATTTTCTTTCATGGCTGAAGAAAAGAAATGATCAATGAAAATCTGTGCAGGGTTTCAGAAAAGAAACCCTGCGCAGAATCTTAAAATCTTAAGTGTAAACGTTCTTGTTTCACGATATTAATTCCCCTTGAATATTTATAAATCATACAATCTCAACTTTATTTCTATTCTTTAATCCTGCCAGTGACAGGGAAA
>ENA-OQMZ01000089-OQMZ01000089.1-human-gut-metagenome-genome-assembly--contig:-NODE-89-length-35854-cov-3.942173_pt1 | contig 35854 bp, 36 predicted proteins | sample MGYA00242621_ERZ504862 | MGnify/ENA primary metagenome ERZ504862 (study PRJEB26092, sample SAMD00036393) | human gut metagenome | host: Homo sapiens | study: EMG produced TPA metagenomics assembly of...
GTCTCTCCCTGCGGACGTCTCCAGTTGCGGTTCGGACGGTCTCCGTTATTGTTGAACGGCGCTCTCCCTGCGGACGGTCTCCATTGCGGTTCGGACGATCTCCATTTCCGCCGTTTCCGTTTCCACGGTTCGGACGGTCCTCGCTTCTTCCGTTTCCATTGCGGTTTCCTTCCGGACGGCCGTTTCCGCGGGACGGGCGGTCTTTTTTCTGTCCCTGGTTCTTTGTGAACTCTTTTGCTTCTTTACTTGTTGCGTTCTGCGGACGCACAACGGAAATAATTTTCTTTTTCTTCGGTTTTGCCTGCTCTTCCGGTTTCTTCATTTCCATATTTTCTGTATCTTTCTTTTCCAATGATCTTTTCTCCTCTTTCTGCGGTTTTCGTGTTTCCTGCATCCATCCACCGACCTTTCCGGCCTTACGCCTTACGCTTCTGCCAACAATGCTGCTATTTTTTCTGCAAAATGCGCTTCACATACGGCAAGGGAAGAACGGTATTCTCTTCCGATGGCTCTTCCAAGCTGCTCTTTGTCCCCAAAAAGAATGCATGGCACTTTATAGTATGCACACATATTGCGAAATTTCTTCTGTGTATTGGCCGACGCCGTTTCCGCCAGAATGACAAGGTATGCGCTGCCGCTCTTTACGGCCTGCTCGGTCGCAAATTCGCCGCTCGATACCTTACCCGCCTTCATGGCAAGGCCCAGCATGGATAATCCTTTACTTTGACTGTTCAATCTTCGCAAATGCCTCCTTTAACTGCTCATAAACCTCTGATGGAATTTCTGCCTTCAGAGAACGGGAAAGTCCTTTGTTTTTCATTGCTTTCCCCAGACATTCCAGAGAGCAGACATAAGCACCGCGTCCGTTCATTCTTCCGGTTGTGTCCGGAACAATCGTTCCTTCGGTGGTTTTCACCACGCGGATCATTTCTTTTTTGTTTTCATTTCATTGCAGCCAATGCATTTACGCAGCGGCACTTTACGAACTGTACTCAAATGCTCATCCCGCCTTTGTTTTTATTTTAATTACTCTTCGTCTCCGGCTTTCTCTGCTGTTTCTACATCATTCTCGTCGAAGTTTTCTTCTGCAGAGATGGTTTCCTCCTCTGCTGCGGACTCATCGTAATTGCCCTCTTCCTCGTATTCCTCTTCTTCTACGTAGTCGAAGTCTCCTGCCTCGCGTGCCTGGGTCTCGCTCTTGATGTCAATCTTGAACCCGGTCAGACGTGCGGCAAGTCTTGCGTTCTGTCCCTCTTTACCGATGGCAAGGGAAAGCTGGTAATCCGGAACGATTACTTTTGCGGTCTTCTCATCCGGGTCTGCCATAACGGAAATAACTTTTGCCGGGCTCAGTGCGTTCTCGATCAGGAGTGCCGGGTTCTCATCCCATGTGATGATGTCGATCTTCTCGCCGTTCAGCTCGTTGACAACCGCGTTGACACGACTTCCGTTCATACCGACGCATGCGCCGACTGCATCGACATTCGGATCGTTGGACCATACTGCCATTTTTGTACGGCTTCCCGCCTCACGGGCAATGCTCTTGATCTCTACGATGCCTTCCGCAACCTCGGAAACCTCAGACTCAAAGAGACGTTTTACGAGTTCCGGATGGGTACGGGATACCATAACCTTCGGTCCCTTGGTTGTATTCTTTACTTCCAGAACGTATACTTTCACACGCTGGGTCGCTCAAATTTCTCGCCTTTGACCTGCTCGTTCTCGGTCAGAAGAGCGTCTACTTTACCGAGGTTGATGCTGACGTTGCGTCCTACATAGCGCTGTACCACACCGGTAACCACATCGTGCTCTTTCTCGAAGTACTGATCAAACAGAACTTTACGCTCTTCCTCACGGATCTTCTGAAGAATGACGTTTTTGGCATTCTGGGTTGCAATACGGCCGAACTCTTTGGATTTGATTTCTACCGGAACGATATCGCCGAGTTCATAGCGGGAGTCTGCACGTTTTGCATCGGAAAGGGCGATCTCCATGATCGGATCCTGTACCAGATCAACAACGGTTTTCTCTGCTACGACTTTGAAATCACCAGTCTGGGCGTTGATGCTTACCTTTACATTATCTGCTTTGCCAAAATGGTTTTTACAGGCCTGGATCAGCGACTGCTCAATTGCCTCAAGCAGGGTATCTTTGCTGATATTCTTCTCTTTCTCAAGAACTTCAAGGGCCTCCATTAATTCTGTATTCATTTTTCTCTTTTCCTCCTGTATCTGCGTCTGTTTAGAAATCAAATGCTAAACGGATCAATGCAATATCGCTTTTCTGGAAGACGCGCTCTGTTCCGTCCTCCTCCAAAATGGTCACACTGTTATCATCATATGCGGTGAGTATTCCGTAAAATTCCCGGTTTCTCTCGATCGCACGGTATGTCCGGATTTCCAGCTCTTTTCCCATGCTTCTCCTGTAGTCTTTCTCTTTTTTCAGCGGACGTCCAAGGCCCGGGGAGCTGACCTCCATGATATAGGCGTCATCGATAAAGTCCTCTGCGTCCAGCCGGTCAGAAAATGCACGGCTGACGATTTCGCAGTCATCCACGGTGATTCCGCCTTCTTTGTCGATGTAAGCACGCAGATACCAGGTACCGCCCTCTTTGACATACTCCACATCCACCAGTTCAAAACCATTGGCTTCTACAATCGGAGTGATCAGTTCTTCTGCCTTCTGTTCGTATTCTTCTCTTCTGCTCAAATCCTCACCACCTTTTTGATTCAGGGAAACTTTCGAAAAAATTCTTTCATTTCCCTGTACACAAGAAAGAGTGGACGAAATCGTCCACTCCTTAACAGTCACTTATTAACAACTTTACTATAGCACCTTTTCCGTGCAATTGCAAGGGTTAATTTTCAAAATATCCTTTATTTATCGCCTTTTCCGGCTTTTTTGTTCGCCGGTTCCGGACAGATGTGGACATCGAGCTGGTTATACGGGATGGAAATTCCCGCCGCGTCAAACTCTTCTTTGATGCGCTCATTCATTTTCCATTTGACCGGCCAGTAATTTTCCGTTGCGACCCAGGCGCGGAGACCGACCGTAATCGCGCTCTCGCCCAGCTCATCTACGAAAAACTGCTGTTCCTCCGACTGAAAATGCGGCTCCTCCTCAACGAGGCGGCGCAGGATGTCCTTCGCTTTTTTGATATCGGACTCATAAGAAATGCCGACTTTGATCTCCAGCTTTCTCCGGTCCATCGCCGTCACGTTGATGATGGTGTGGTTCGTCAGATTAGCGTTCGGGATCATGATGGTACGGTTGTCGATGCTGTTGATTGTCGTATAATACATCTCAATCTTCTTAACCGTTCCCTCCTGACCTTCGCCCGGAAAAATGATGTAGTCACCGACCTTAAATGGTTTCAGCAGCAGAATCATCACGCCGCCTGCAAAGTTTGAGAGGCCGCCCTGCAGTGCCAGGGATACGGCAACGCCGGCGGAGGCGATGGCTGCTGCGATCGACGCTTCGGATACGATACCGAGCTGAACGATAATGGTCAGCACCAGCAGCGTGTTCAGACTGTATTTCACCATGGAAACGGTGAAACTGACCACCGCCTCCTCCGTGTGAAAACGCCGCATGTTTTTCCGGATCAGACCACAGAGCCACAGGATCAGTTTGCGTGCAACCAGAAACAGAATTACCGCAAACACGATCTTCAGCACCAGATCGGCAGCCGAAGAGGCCTTGTCGATCCAGTATTCATAGACGCGTTCCGCCGCTGTCAGATTCACCATGTGTTATCTCTCCTCTGTCTCGAATTTTCTCTGCAGCTCCTCGCCGAGTTCACTCATGCCTGTGCTTTTTTTCGTTTTTGTCTCTGGTTTTGCCTCTGATTTTGCTTCCGACTTGGTTTCCGGCTTTGTTTCCGGCTTTGTAGCCGGCTTCTTTTCCGGATCGGCGGCTGCGCGGTATTTTTCCACGGCTTTTGCTGCCTCTGCCGCTGCGGATTTTCCGGCTTTCACCAGCTTGTCCACCGTCTGCTCTACCGTTTTCACCGGTTTGCTATCAATCGCCTGCTTTACGGCTTTCTCCACCTTCTCTGTCGCAGTCGTAGTTCCCTGCTTTTTCTCTGCGGTTTTCACCGTTTTTTCCGATACCTTTTTCTCTGCTTTTTGGGCAGTCTTTGTTGTTTTCTTTGCTTTTACTGCTTTTACTGCTTCTTCCGTTTTTCCAGCCGGTTTTCCCTTCTTTCCGGTTTTCTTCTCTGCTGCCGCTTTCGCTGCAGTTTTTGCCTTTGCGCTCTTATTGCTTGCAGCGCCCGTCTCCGGCTTCGTATAAGAAAATACCTGAACAGAAAGCGGTGCGAGTTTTACGGTAATCGAGTTTTTCCGCTCGTCGCACTCTGTTTTTTTCGACATTTTCACGCGTGGATTTCCGACGCCTGTTCCGCCATAGCTTTCCGCATCGCTGTTGAACATCTCTTTGTACTTTCCTGGATACGGCACACCAATGCGGAAATCATCGTACTCGACATTCGAGAAGTTGCATACGACAAGCAGCGTATCTTCTTTCTTCCTTGTTCTGCGAAGGAAGATCAGAAGATTCTTTTCCCACTCCATGCCATTGATCCACTCAAAGCCCTCCGGCTTTTCGTCAAGCTGATACAGTGCCGGATTTGCCTTGTAAAACGCATGCAGTGCTGCCATATAGTTCTTTAACTGCAGATGTTCCTTGTCCTCAAGAAGCTCCCAGGACAGGGACTGTTTCTCATTCCACTCTTTTTCCTGTCCGAATTCCTGTCCCATAAACAGAAGCTTCTTTCCGGGATGCACCATCTGATAAGCGTACGCCAGACGAAGATTTGCCATTTTCTGCTCCGGTGTACCCGGCATTTTGGTATACATGGATCCCTTCAGATGAACACTTCATCGTGCGACAGACTCAGCATGAATTTCTCCGAGTATGCATATACCATAGAAAAAGTCAGCTGATCGTGATGTGCCCCGCGGTATACCGGATCGTTTTTCATATATTCCGTAAATCTATTCATCCAGCCATGTTCCACTTGTAGTCGAAGCCAAGGCCTTCGTCGTCTAGGTCTCCCGTCACCTTCGGCCATGCGGTCGATTCCTCTGCAATCAGAAGCGCATCCGGGAACTCTTTTTTGAAGATGGAGTTCAGATGTTTTAAAAATTCGATCGCCTCAAGGTTCTCATTTCCGCCGTAGATATTTGCGACCCACTCCCCGTCCTGCTTGCCATAATCAAGATACAGCATCGAAGCAACCGCATCCATACGGATTCCGTCGGCATGATACTCTTTGGCCCAGAAAAGAGCATTGGCGATCAGGAAGTTCTTCACTTCCGGTCTGCCGTAATTGTAAATCAGCGTGCCCCAGTGTGGATGGGATCCCTGTCTTGGATCGAAATGCTCGTACAGGCATGTACCGTCAAAAGCAGAAAGTCCGAAAGTATCACGTGGGAATGTGCCGGTACCCAGTCGAGAATGACACCAATGTCATTCTGATGCATCGTATCCATAAAATAGCGGAAGTCATCCGGCGTTCCGTAACGTGCTGTCGGTGCGTAATAGCCCGTTACCTGATACCCCCAGGACTCGTCAAGAGGATGCTCCATCACTGGCATCAGTTCTACATGGGTGTAGCCGAGCTCTTTCACATAAGAAGCCAGCATCGGAGCGATCTCACGGTAGTTATAAAATTCACGGCCATCGTCCGGTTTTTTCCAGGAGCCAAGATGCACTTCATAAACAGAAATCGGCGCTTTGTCGCCCTGTGTGACACCACGCTTCTTCATCCAGTTCTCATCCTGCCAGGCATATTTTCCAAGATCAACCACAACACTCGCATTGTTCGGACGCAGCTGTGCTGCATTCGCGTATGGATCCGATTTCAGATACGTCAGACCGCCCTTTGCCTTAATTTCATATTTATAGATGTCGCCCGCGCGAACACCGGGGATAAAGAGTTCGTAGATCCCGGACTCCAGAAGATTCATCTGATATGCTCTTCCGTCCCAGTTATTGAAGTTTCCGACAACGCTGACACGGATCGCATTCGGTGCCCAGACTGCGAAGTAAACACCACTGACGCCGTCGATTTTTACCGGGTGTGCACCCAGCTTCTCATAGATGGAATAACAGATGCCGTTTTCAAACTGTTTCTGTTCCTGCTCGGTGAACTGCATCGGATAGGCGTACGGATCGTAATGCTCCATCTGGTTTCCGTCGCGTCCCAGTAGATCAGCGTATAGGACGGAATTTTCTTTCCTGGAAGCAGCACAGCGAAAAATCCCGCCTCATCCTCGCAAACCATCTCGGTCTGTTTTCCGTCGCGGATCGTATGTACGGCTGCACGGGTTGCACCCGGGAAAAACGCCTGAATCAAAATACCATCCTCCGTTACGCGCGGTCCCAAGATGTCTCTTGGATGATTTTCCTCGGAATAGACCACGGCTTCTATTTCCGCCCAATCCATATAATCGTTATAATTTTTCTTCCATTTTCAAAATTATAACCCCTCCTTTTTTATTTTACGTGCTCTCGCTGCTGCTTCCCCCATACAAAATCGCATAAAAAAGCACTCATTCATGCCAGAGCGTGTTTGAAAAAAGCTTTTCGTGAGCTGCGAGTCCCATTTTCAGCCCAAACGGTCTGCAGCAACCGGATAAGGTCAAAACAGATCGCGAAGTGGGGCTTGCAGATTGTGGAAATGATTTTTCAAACTCTGATTTTATTCTACCATCCTAACCGCGATTGTACAATGCAAATCTGGTTTGTTTTTTTATTCTGTTTTTTATTTATTCACCGCTGTCACGGAAAACTTTCCGTCTGTGGTCTGAATCTCATTGTTCTCAAACCAGACGCTGTAAATTTTCTGTGAAGCCAGTGTTTTCAGGAGCTCCCCGGAAAGCGATTCGGCCTGATAATCGAAAAATGCTGCAAGCAGCGTATCAGCACAGCCATATTCACCAGAATAGACGATCAGTTCTGATGCTGCCGTGTGGTCTTTTCCGTCTGACGCGCTAAGATACGGCGTGCGCATCGTTCCGTCCTGATACTGGTAATAGCGGTACGTATCGGGACTGCCCGCCTGGTAAGCGTGGAAAAATACGATGCTTTTCGGTCCCTCGTACATCATCGTTCCATGTGACTGAATTTCATTCCCGGAAAGATGGTACAGCGGTACTGGTACTCTTTTTCCCCTGTTTCATCGAGACAGCGCACAAATCCGTCCTTGCTGGAAATAATGCCGAGCTGATAGCCCTCGCCGCGGATCGTGTCCGCCAGATAGTCAATCAAAAAAGCATTTTTCATCCAGAAAAAGTCGAGATACGCCGTGTAGCCCATCTCTGCGGCATATGCCTGATACGCATCCGACACATGCAGGCAGACCTGGTTTTCTCCCGGGAATTCCATGGAAATGTCATCCGGGTTCTGCGCAAAGGCTGCGACGGCTGCCGCTTCCTCTGCCGCATCATCATCCTTCTCCGGATCGAACTGTGCTGCGGCCGCATCATCATTGCTCATGCAGAGATTTTCCAGTGACGCGTACAGCGTCCCAGATAGATTTCCCGGCAGTTGGCATCGGATACTTTTTTCAGGGCATCGTACAAAACCGGATCTACCGTCATAACTTCGTTTGGATGCTGGTTGATATCGTACAGGTTTGTCACATCATCGAAACTCTCGTCGATATTGAAAAGCCGGTAGCCCTTCACCGCCGCATCGGTATAAATCAGCGAGAGTGCCTTTGCCTCCCCGCCCGCCGATACGCCGCCTGCACCGACATTATATTTCAGTGTGAAATCCTCGCTGCAGTTCAGCTCCGAGCCCGCCTTCACGCTGATTTCGCGCCAGCCGGAATCGCCGCGCAGAAAATTCATAAAACCATACACCAGAAAACCGGATCCGATCGCCAGAAACAGTACCACAAGCACGATGCGCCGTCCGACATTCTTTTCAGAGAGCTGAACTTTCTGCACCGGCTTCGGCTGCCGTCTGTTTGGATCTTTTACTGTTCTTCCCATTCTTTTACTCCTCTTACTTTAAGTTCTCCCCTTCATTCGCACTGTGTTTTATTGTCCCAGAAAATATGTCTCCCGTCAAGTAAAACGGCACAAAAAAAGCAGCGCCGGAATCAAAAGACTTTCGATTCTGACACTGCTTTGCTTTTCACAGTCTGCTATAGGACAACCAAAATCAATGCAATAATAAAGATCAGGAGAATCACGGCCAGTACGGCGAATCCGTACAGCGCGCCCTGCTTACATGCTTTATAGTTGTGATAGTACTGTTTCTTTTTGTATACCATTGCTGCGATAATACCGATGATCGGGAAGAAGAACGACAGCACTTTGTACCAGATGCTTCCGGTATCGTGAAGCGGAGTTTTCAGGAACTCATCTTCTGCCTTGGAAAGATGAACCTCGTGGTTCTCCTCTTTTACTTTCTCGCCAGGCTTTCTGATGGTGATCGGCTGCAGCGGCTCTCCCTTTTCACGGAGTGCCTTGTACTCTTCGATCTCTTTCTTGTTTCCGTATACAAAGTGGTTGTGTCCAATATCCACGAACTCCGGTTTGTCCACGGAATAATCGTGAATGGACGGATCGTAGGTGTACAGCACTTTGTTCTTCTCAAGCTGCGGATCCGGAATCGGGATCGCAGAGATCAGGGAATGGGTGTATGGATGCAGCGGGAAGTTGAACAGCTCCTCTGCGTCCGCAACCTCTACGATATTTCCTTTGTAGATAACACCGATACGGTCGGAAATGAACCGTACGATGGAAAGGTCATGGGCGATAAACAGATAAGTAACCTGTTTTTCTCTCTGGAATTTCTTCAGCAGATTGAGGACCTGGGCACGAATCGATACGTCCAGTGCGGAGATCGGCTCATCGGCTACAACCAGCTCCGGCTCCATAACCATGGCACGGGCCAAACCAATACGCTGGCGCTGTCCGCCGGAGAACTCATGTGGGTAACGGGTCAGGTGCTCCGGCAGAAGACCAACTTCGTTGATCATGTTCTCTACCTTTTTCACACGGTCTGCCTCGTTCTCGTACAGATGGAAGTTGTAAAGACCCTCGGATACGATGTAATCGACCGTCGCACGCTCATTTAACGATGCGGCAGGATCCTGGAATACCATCTGAATGTTTCGGATAACCTCCCGGTCCAGGGAATGCGGAATCTTGCCGGAAATTTTAACACCCTTGTACAGGATCTCTCCTGCGGAACACGGGTTGACACGAATGACCGCACGGCCGATCGTGGTCTTTCCGGAACCGGACTCGCTACGAGGGAGAAGGTTTCTCCCTTATAGATGTCAAAAGAAGCATTTTTTACCGCTTTGACTGCGTCATCGCCCTTGCCGAAAGTGATATCTACATTTTTTACCTGCAGTAAGATTTCTCTTCCATTTTCGTCAATCGGACCATGCTCCGGCAGATGCGAAACAGTGGTCTTGCTTTCCTGCTTTGTAGACACTTTCAAACTCTCCTATTAGTTGATTCCTGTAACACCAGATTGCTTCGCAATCTTAAAAACTTTCGCAATCCGCTCATTTTTCTCCGAAAAATGGCTACTTGCTCATGTTTTTGCAGGTCTCAAACTCAAAAACCCTCGTGCAAGCTTTGCTTGCGTCGGCTTTTCGACCTTGATCCCCTTGGTTTTACAAGTTGTATGCTTTTAATAATTTTTCGTGAATATTCTGAATTGCCTCCGGCTTCTCCGTCTTTGGTGCTCTCGGATCCAGCAGCCAGGTTTTGGCGTAATGGGTATCCGTTACTTTGAACATCGGCGGCTCTTCCAGTGTGTCGATTTTCAGACAGTACTGGTTACGCGGCGCGAACGGGTCTCCGATAATTTTGTTGTACAAAGACGGCGGGGTACCGGTAATCGAGAACAGCTTTGTATTCCGCTCCGCAAGCTGCGGCAGGGAAGAAAGCAGTGCCCAGGTGTACGGATGGCGCGGGTCGTAGAACAGCTCTTCTACATTCGCAAACTCGATGATCTGTCCTGCGTACAGAACGGCAACACGGTCAGCGATATTCGCTACGACACCAAGGTCGTGGGTAATAAACACGATAGTGTAGTTGTACTCTTTCTGAAGATCCTTGATCAGCTTCAGGATCTGTGCCTGAATCGTAACGTCCAGCGCAGTTGTCGGCTCATCGCAGATGAGGATCTTCGGACGGCAGGAAAGTGCAATCGCGATAACGATACGCTGTCTCATACCGCCGGAATACTGGAACGGATAATCATCGAAACGCTGCTCTGCGTTCGGAATACCAACCTTTTCCATCAGCTCAAGCGCCTGTGCTCTCGCTTCCACCTCGCTGACATCCTGATGTTTCATAATAACAGAAGTGATCTGTTTTCCGATCGTGATGATCGGGTTCAGGGAAGTCATCGGGTCCTGGAATACGGTTGCAATTTTCTTACCACGGATCTGGCCCCAGTCATTCGGGTCCTGGATTTTTGCCAGGTTGATGATGCAGGTTCCGTGGAGCTGCTCCGGTGTCTCATCCAGATAGCGTACGCGGAAGGTAGCCTGGTCAAAAACGCCGTTTCGCTTCTGCTCATCGTTCAGATCCACACCGCGCTCCATTGCAGCTTTGAATGCCTCGTGCAGCTTTTTGATCATGCGGACTTTTTTGCGCAGTTTGTAACGTCCAACAGAAAGATAGATCTCTTTGGCAAGAATCTCATTTCTCTTTCTTGTCTCGTCCGTAATTTCTTTTGCTGTCAGGCCGGCATACTCTTTTTTGTACTCTGCCATCTTTGCATCATACGCCTGATTGTAGGCCGTATCGTTCATGGCAGCCTGTTTGTGTGCCTTGATTTTTTCCTCTTTTGCTTTCTGCAGAGCCTTGATCTCTCCATCCAGTCTGGAAATCTCGGCAGATGTCTCTTTGATTTTCGCTTTTTCTTTGGAAGTATCGAGTGTCTGCTTATAGTTGAAAAGTTCGGTTCTCTTTATTACAAGTTCCTTGATTTCAGCATCTGCTTTCTCACGCTCTTCCTCGCTCAGCGTCATTTTTTCTTCTTTTTCCTGCTCCAGCGCCTTCATTTTCAGGAATACTTCTGAACCATATTCCAGTTTGGAATACTCATTCAGTTTTTCCCAGGTGGATGCGATGGTCTTTTTCGCATAAGAGTTCAGCGGCACAACGGTATCGCTCAGCTCGGCATCGTTGAAAATGATATCTCCCTGGTCAATGAAGCCGTTGCTGTCCAGCATGCCCGCAAACGCTTTTGTAAATACGGATTTACCGGCGCCGGACTCTCCTACGATAGCAATGGACTCATTCTCGTAAATATCCAGCGTTACGCCCCGGATTGCCGTCAGGATACGGCCGCGGACACGGAATTTTACCTGTAAGTCCTTAATCGATAATAATACTTTTTTATCTTCCATGCGGCTTTCCTTCCTACATATGTGTTCTCGGGTCGGACGCATCTCCAAGGTTCTGTCCAACTACATATAATACTACGGTGATGATTGAAGCGACAACAACCGGGCTCCAGAACTCGAATCCCCATCCCGGTGTCAGCATGGCACCCTCAGCCTCATAGATCAGTCTTCCCAGAGACATGTCAGAAAGTCCCATACCGATGTAAGCCAGGAACACCTCGTAAGAGATGTAGGACGGAATCTCAGTTGCCGCCAGAGTAACAATGACAGATGTCATAAACGGGAGAATATTCTTCATCGCAATTCGGAAAATCGAAGTTCCAAGACATTTTGATGCCAGATTATACTCTCTGTCACGGATGATAACGACCTGCGTACGGATAAAGTACGCGATGGCAAGCCATCCGGTAACGGTCAGTGCAAATACCATGGTCCAGAAGCTCGGAGAAAAGATAAGCACCAGGACGGAGATCAGAAGTACATACGGAATATTTCCGATGATGTTGTAAACCTCCATCATGAAGACATCAACCTTCTTCGAAAATCCCCAGACAGATCCGACAATCACACCAATCGAAAGGTTGATGAGCGCACAGATAAATGCCAGGGAAACTGAAATTCTGGAACCAAACCAGACAGCATCAAAGGTCGACTGTCCGGAAGCACCGGATCCTAAAATCCAGTGAATATTGAATCCAAGCTGCTGCAATGCTTTGCCTGGAGACAGATGTTTTGTCGCGCCGTTCATCAGATTGGCGAAACGGTCGTACTCCACAAAGAGCGGATACACATACGTCATCAGCAGAATCACACCCAGGAGGCAAAGTACGGCAATATTGATTTTTTTCTTAAAAAATACGCGGAACACGGAATGCCAGTAGGAATATCTCGGAGCCGTAATTTTCTCAGACTCCAGAGAGCTGTTATCTACAGGAGAAAACAGTTCTTCCTCAGACAGACCGAATTTATCTAAATCATAATTCATAAGTCCCTACCTGTCTTTCGTTGAGAATGAGATTCGAGGATCCACATGGACATCAAAACGTCGCCCAGGATGATGGAAATCACGGAGAGCACTGCGTAGAACAGTGTAACACCTACGATAACACCATTGTCGTATTTGCTGATTGCTTCCGTCAGCAGATTACCGGCACCAGGTACTACGTACACACGCTCGGTGATGATGGCGCCGGTCAGTGCGAACAGTACGCTCGCCGGAACACCCTGCACGATCGGAATCGCTGCGTTCTTCAAAATGTGTTTCGTAAAGATTTCTCCCTCTGTCAGTCCACCGGATCTTGCGAATTTTACGTAATCGGAGTTCATCTGGTCGATCATGTATCGACGCAGCCATTTCATCAGGTTTGCCACCTGCGGCAGTGCCAGAGAAACGATCGGCAGAATATACATCAGCTTGCTCTTCGAATCCATGTCAAAGGTGGTTGGCAGACCCATTTTTCCTCCGATTGCCTTAAACAGGAAGATATAGGCCAGTGAAGGTACTGCTATAATGAATACAATATAGATGGTTCCAAGCTGGTCAACCAGTTTGTCTTTCTTTCTCGCCATCAGAATGCCAAGCGGCACTGCGATGAGATAGGAAAGAATCACGCAATGATACCGATCACAAAGGAATAGCCGATTTTTGATTTACCACTCTTAACTGTATCCACGTTGGTATAGTCATCTGTGAACCGATCGGAATGAACAGCGCTTGCATCCTGAGATTCGCTCATATACGTTGCGCTGTGCAGATCGTCTGCACTGTATTCCACCAGACCGCTTGGGTAGGTAATCTCCGATTTTACGTAGGATCTGCGCGCGGGTCATGGTCAGTGCTACATCCACACCCTCATTTACGGAATAGGACTTTCCTAAATTTATGGTGATTATATTCTGATGGAAATATGGGAATTTTGAGTCAAAGTACATCAGGTACTTGTGTGTTGTGCCATTTCCCATGATGGCCGGTGAAAATTTCTTTCCCCCATATACCGGATCGTGTAAGGTAAATGTAATCCCCCTCTTACCTTCTACCTTTGCAGCATCGTGAATGCTGTCGATGTCAATCAAACCGGAAAAATATTTTCCGAGACGCGTTGCAAGCGGAATATCCCTGTATGCAAACAGCTGCTGCTGTCCGCCGTTGGCATATTTTTTCTTACCCATCATGATCGCATCGTATCTTCTTACGGTGTAACCTTTTGCTTTATAATAAGCTGTAAATTCCTTTACATATTCAGATACCAGTTCTGAATCCTGGTCTTTCGTTCTTCCGAATGCTACTGCTTTGGATCTCGTATCCTCGTCAATTTCGCCTTTTGCTTTGAGAGCGTTCAAATAATCTGCATAGGTTACATAATCAAGATATCCGTATGTCTCCCACTTCTGATATTTGTACACCTTTTTCTGGTTATTGCTCTGATGGGAATAGGTGGTATCCTGTGCGAAAATCAGATTTCGGTCCATCAGAGAATAGATCATAGTCATAACGCATCCAACGACGATTACTACGGAAACAAGGCCATGCAACAAACGCTTAAAAAGATATTTTGTCATATTCTCTCATTCCTTAACACAATATGACAGGGGAATGGCTTTTTTTGTCCCCATCCCCCTGCCGGTTTATTCATTGGCTTTCAACTGTTCTGGTCTTTCCAATTTTACCTTTTCCAAAATTAGAAGATACCGAAACATTTGGTCACGTATCCTTCGTAGTCCGGAAGCATGGTATCCAGATAAGAGCACGGATCACCAAAGTCCGGACCCATCCGGAGACATCATATACGTCGTAGTTTTGTTCATAACCATAGTTTACATAGTATCCTGCATAGTACCATCCATCCAGGTCTACGGCATCAACCAGATTGATCACAACTTTTCCGCCAAGGGCAGCCTCTACTGATTTCTTGTAGGAGTTTGCTTTGTTGGTGTAAACTTCTACTGCAGACGGATATGGATACTCAATCTGGATCGGGTTGCTCTCATCGATGGTGATACCGTCTTCTGCGAGCTCCTCGATTGCGGTATTCAGTTCTTCTACTGCGTTTTCCGGATTGTACCATCCATCAAAACCATCGCTGGTCTTGTTTTCGGCATCCCATACTTTGATCTTCACGCCGTCGGCGTCGATCTGTTTCTGTACGATTTCACCATAGTAGGTGCCTGCCGGGAAGGTTGTGTCGGTTCCGTTGATCTGAATGGTAGTGTCTTTTGACAGGCTTACGAAATATCCCGGGGTAAAGGTATTTCTAAGGGAAGTATACTTCAGATCCTCGCCAACCTGCTGTGCATTGTAAGCGCCACGATCTGCTGCAAAGCTGATCGCTCTTCTGAAGTGAACGTTCTGCAGTGCTTTGTTTGTTCTCTGGATTTCTTCGTCAGACTTTGTACTCTTTGCTGTTGTTCCGTCGTTGGCATTTGCAGTCGCAGTACGGTTGATATTGTAGAATCCCATGAAGGAAGTAGCGTCGGTATCTGAAACTACTGCGTACTGGTCGTACAGACCTTCGGATTTTGCTGTCTCCATAGTGGAGGTGTTCAGGTTTACATAGTCAACGGTACCTGCTTTTGCATCTGTGTACATTTTGGTAACATCAGACTGGTCATTGAACAGCCAGGTCAGGGTTTTAATGTTTACGTTGTCTTTGTTCCAGTAAGAATCGCTCAGTTTAAATACGATGGTATTTTTCGCTGTAGCGTTGGTTACCAGGTACGGGCCGCAGTATGCGATCGAGTTGGAATCTTTTCCGTACTGATAATCTGCTGCGGAGGAATCGTACTCAGCACCGAATTTACCACCCTGGGACTGATAGTAGCTTCTGCTCATCGGCATGAAGATGGTGTAGCCAAGCATGGTCATGAAGTAGCTGCATGGCTCTTCCAGTGTGTACTCTACGGTATAGTCATCAACAGCTTTTACACCAACCTCGTCAAAATCGGTAACTTCACCGCTGATGTACTGGGATACGTTTTTGATCACGCCCTGTACCAGGTATTCCAGACCGCCCTGTGCATCACACATGTGCTGCATTCCGGCCACGAAGTCATCTGCTTTTACAGTATCCACTTCACGTCCCTGGGAATCGGTCCATTTTACATCTTTACGAAGGTGGAAGGTATAGGTCAGTCCGTCATCAGATACTTCATAGGATTCTGCCAGTGCCGGCTGCAGAGTTCCCTCTACGTCGTACTCCATCAGGCCATCGTAAGTATTGATGATCGCATCATTATCTGCCGCACGGGAAGTTGCAAGTCCGTCCCATGTTACCGGATCGCTCGCATACGGCATGGAGAAGCTGTCTTTTAAGGTGTAACCTTTTCCTGCCAGATATTCTTTTACCCAGCTCTCATAGGTTCCTGTTCCTTTAAGCTCATCCCATTTTGCTCTCATTTCGTTGTAATCTTCTGCCTTGATAAAGTCAGTTGTTACAACATACTGATGATAACGGTCGTTATCGCTTCCCCAAAGGGTATAGTCCTTGGTGCGCGGAGCCATTCTGTACATCGCGTACATACCACCTCTTGAGGTGAGCGGGTACATCATGGCAGACTCCATCAGTTTTCCCTCGGCAACTGCCATCAGGCATATCTCTCATCCACCGTTTCTGCTTCCTTTGCAGTAGCAAGTGCATCGTTGAAATCTCCCAGTGCCTCATTGTAGAGCTCTGTGCTGGTCTCGTCGTATCCCTCTGGCATTTCGGATTCCTCTGCCTCGGCTTCACTCTCACTGCTTGCAGATGCGCTTGCATCGCTTTCGGAAGATGCGCTGCTGCTTACGCTTACACTCTCATCCGCCGGATCAGAACTTCCGCTGCCGGAATTTCCACAGGCAACCAGGCTTGCAGTCATACTCATAACAAGTAATGCGCTTACAATTTTTCTTTTCATAATTTCTTCCTAACTCCTTTCATGGATTCGCGTTGTTTTGCATCATCCGGACATTTACCGGAACGCTTCGCCATTCCACCGTTTTTCATTTTGGCACTTTACCACATTAAAACGAATAGTACAAAAAGGAGATGCGTCCAACAAGATTTGTTTTCTTCATCCCTCATGCCCGTACATTTGTCCGTTTGTCCAAAAACAACTGGTTCATTATAACCAGAACTCGCTCCATTTGTCAATATCCGATGCAGGGGAAAAGTGTATAAACTGCATTTAAAGTAATCAAAATCCTCTATTTTTCTCTTTTTGGGTATTGTTCTGATGCCGTTTTTCTATTTTCCTGTATTCTTCGGTTTTATAATGAAAAAAAGATTACACAAATAATTGTTTCTTTCCATTTGCGTTCTGCAGCACTGTCTTTTTGTATTTGTTTCAGATTTTGCTCCGGGAAAGAATCCTGCCGGACGCAAAAACAGACTTCTGAAAATCACATTTCTTCTTATTTAAGAGCGTCATACTGTTTTTTACTTTCGTTTTTTACTTTCGTTTCCTTCTTTTACAAAGCAAAGCCTTCCATGAAGACCGCTCACACCGAAATCACTTTCTTGTTACTGTTCACTTCGTTCTCAGTAACACGCTTCGCGATGCACAGAATTTATGCTAACCGCATAAATTCGCGCTGTATGTCTCGGGATTTTGGCATATTCATGCCAACGCCTCGCGGGATAGTAGCGTGTGAACAGTAACACTTTCTTACTTTTTGTCTTCGACAGTCTCCGGACTATTGACATCAAAAAAAAATCCTGCTAATATTAATTTTAATAAGGAACCAGTGCAGTACACGGAAAACAGGCACCGCACGCGGCGTCTCTGATATCCTTGTCGGATACAGCAGACGCTTTTTTGCTTTCTTGTGTATCATCACTTCTGCATCCGTATCCGCACGAAAAGAAAAAAGGAGACTTCTTTTATGTATCTTTATAATTCTGCAACCCATAAAAAAGCTGAATTCCTGACACACACACCGGGCCGTGTAGAAATGTACACCTGCGGACCTACCGTTTATCATTTTGCGCACATCGGAAACCTGCGCAGTTATATTATGGAGGATGTCCTGGAAAAGGCACTCCGCTATGAAGGCTACGACGTCAACCGTGTCATGAACATCACCGATGTCGGCCATTTAAGCTCCGATGCGGACACCGGCGAGGACAAGATGGTCAAAGGTGCAAAGCGCGAGCACAAAACAGTCATGGAAATCGCACAGTATTACACCGATGCATTCTTTGCGGATTGCAAAAAGCTGAACATCAAGCGCCCGGATGTCGTACAGCCGGCAACGGGATGCATTGACGAATATATCAGAATCATTGAAAAACTGATGGACACCGGCTACGCTTACTTTGCCGGCGGAAATGTTTACTTTGACACCAGCCGTCTCGACCACTACTACGTATTCAACGATCACGACGAGGATGACCTCGCGGTCGGTGTACGTGAGGGCGTAGAGGAAGATACAAACAAACGCAACAAAAATGATTTCGTTCTCTGGTTTACGAAATCCAAATTTGAGAACCAGGCCTTGAAATGGGATTCCCCGTGGGGCGTCGGTTATCCGGGATGGCACATCGAGTGCTCCGGTATCTCCATGAAATACAATGGCGAATACCTTGACCTGCACTGCGGCGGCGTAGACAATGCATTCCCGCACCACACGAACGAGATCGCACAGTCCGAAAGCTACCTCGGCCACGCCTGGTGCCCGCAGTGGTTCCATGTGCATCACCTGAATACATCGACTGGAAAGATGTCGAAATCGAAAGGTGAGTTTTTAACCGTTTCTCTTCTTGAGGAAAAAGGTTATGATCCTCTCGTCTACCGTTTCTTCTGCCTCCAGTCCCATTACCGTAAGGCGCTTGTCTTCACCTGGGAAAACCTGGACAACGCCAAAATTGCCTACGACAAGCTGATCGCCCGCATCGCCGCTTTAGACCCGAAAGACGGACCGGCCGAGGAAGCTTCTATGACTGCTTTAAAAGAGAAATTCCAGAAAGCGCTCGATGCCGACCTCAACACCTCGCTTGCCATCACAACGCTGTACGATGTGTTAAAAGCAGACATGCATGATGCTGCAAAGCTGGCGCTTCTCGACAGTTTCGATCAGGTACTCGGTCTTTCCCTTCTCGCTCATGCAGATGCGAAGAGAAAGGAGGCTGCAAAGACAACTTCTGCTTCCACCGCGTCCGGCTATCAGATTACCGGTGAAGGAGATCCGGAAATTGATGCGCTCGTTCTGAAACGATATGAGCAAAAAAAGCCAAAAACTTTGCAGAAGCAGATAAAATCCGCGATGACCTGAAAGCCCAGGGCATTGAAGTTGCTGATGTACGCGGCGGAGCCGTCTGGAAACGGATCTGATCTGCACGAAAGAGGAACTCTGATTTTCTTCTTCATTTCCTACGAAGGAAACAGGGAATTTCATGTGCTGAAAGCAACAACCGACCAGTATATTACCTGTGAAAACGCGGCTGCACTTTCTATTAAACTTCTTCCAAAGAGAACTGCTCTGATGCGGCAGTTCTCTTTTTATGCTTTTTCACCTGCTGCTTGCGGCTTCCTTCGGATGCATGGCATCGAAAAAAAGACGGCATCCATTTTCCGGATACCGCCTTTTTTTGTTTCTTTCGGATGGCTGTTTCTTTATTTAATAATACGAACCCTTAATACGCCGTCTACTGCTTCCAGCGCTTTTACGATCTCTTCTGTTGCTTCGCTTTCCAGATCCATCATTGTGTAAGCGTAATCGCCTTTACCTTTGTTTGTCATGTCGCTGATGTTGACACCGGCGTTACCCATAACGGTGGTAAATGCACCCAGCATACCAGGAATATTCTTATGGCAGATGGTCACACGGCCTGCTCCTGTGCATACACCATATCACAGTTCGGGAAGTTGACGGAGTTTTTGATGTTTCCGTTCTCCAGGAAATCACGGATTTCTTTAACCGCCATGACAGCACAGTTATCTTCGGATTCTTTGGTCGATGCTCCAAGATGCGGAGTAACGATGGTTCCCTCTGCGCCGACTACCTTCGGGTTTGCAAAGTCAGTCACATATTTTTTCATTTTTCCGGCCTTTAATGCTTCCAGAACAGCATCCTCATCAACCAGGAGGTCTCTTGCATAGTTCAGAAGAACCACGCCGTCTTTCATCTCATCGATCGCTGCCTTGTTAATCATACCTTTTGTGCTGTCCATCAGCGGAACATGGATGGTGATATAATCGCAGGTACGGTAGATATCTTCTACATTCTGGATGTGATGGATGTCACGGGACAGATTCCATGCCGCATCGACAGAAATGTACGGATCGTATCCGTATACTTCCATGCCAAGATGGGTTGCTGCATTTGCTACAAGCTGACCGATCGCGCCAAGTCCGATGATACCGAGCTTCTTTCCGCTGATCTCACAGCCGGCAAATTTCTTTTTCTGTTTTTCTGCTGTCTTTGCAATGTCGCCGTCTTCTTTGTCGCTCTTCACCCACTCAATACCGCCTGCGATATCGCGGGATGCAAGCAGCATGCCGGCAAGCACCAGCTCTTTGACGCCATTTGCATTGGCTCCCGGTGTGTTGAATACAACGATACCCTGCTCTGCGCAGTCGGCAAGCGGAATGTTGTTGACACCGGCTCCTGCTCTTGCTACGGCAAGAAGACTTTTCGGCAGCTCCATACCGTGCATGGCTGCACTTCTGACGAGAACCGCATCGGCTCCCTCCAGGCTTTCACTCTGCTGATAGTTTTCATTAAAATTTACAAGGCCTACGCCTGCAATCGGATTTAAGCAATGATACTGAAACATTAGAGATTTTCCTCCTCGAACTTTTTCATGAAGGCTACGAGTGCTTCTACACCTTCTTTCGGCATTGCATTGTAGATACTTGCACGCATACCGCCGACGGTACGGTGACCTTTCAGGTTCTCAAGTCCGGCTTCTTTGGACTCTTTGACGAATTTGGCATCCAGATCTGCATTTCCGGTGATAAACGGAACGTTCATTAGAGAACGGTCTTCCGGTACAACGGTTCCTTTGAAGAGCTTGCTCTGATCCAGGAAATCATACAGCAGTTTTGCTTTTTCTTCGTTGCGCTGTTTCATGACTTCCAGTCCGCCCATTTTCTTCAGCCATTTGAACACTTTGCCGCACATGTAGATGCAGTAGCAGTTCGGCGTGTTATACAGAGAGCCTGCGTCTGCATGCGTTTTGAATTTCATCATGGTCGGTGTTCCCGGCAGGACATTGTCGGTAATCAGATCGTCACGGACAATGGAGATGACCATTCCGGCAGGTCCGATGTTTTTCTGGACACCGCCGTAGATGATGCCGTAATCGGAGACATTAACAGGTTCGGAGAGGAAACAGGAGGAGACATCTGCCACCAGGGTTTTGCCCTTGGTATTCGGCAGTTTTTTGTATTTGGTTCCGTAAATGGTGTTGTTTTCACAGATATAAACATAATCGGCATCCGGGCTGATCGGAAGATCGCTGCAGTCCGGGATGTAGGAAAATGTTTTATCCTCAGAGGAGGCAATTTTGTTTGCCTTTCCGTATTTCTGTGCTTCTGCGTATGCTTTCTTTGCCCACTGGCCCGTTACGATGTAATCAGCGACACCGTTTTTCATCAGGTTCATCGGAATCATGGAAAACTGCAGGGAGCACCGCCCTGAAGAAACAGAAACTTTGTAATTTGACGGGATTCCCATCAGTCACGAAGATCTGCTTCTGCCTCATCGATGATGTTCTGGAATACTTTGGAACGGTGGCTCATCTCCATGACGGACATGCCGCATCCACGGTAATCCAGCATTTCCTCCTGGGCTTCTTTCAACACTTCCTCTGGCAGAACCGCCGGTCCTGCGGAAAAATTATAGACTCTGCTCATTTTTTTGTCCTCCTGTTTCTCTTACTGCTTTATATTACTTGGAAACCACCGTTTCTATACCGGTGGTTTCCATTGTAATCTTATGTATTTCCTTTACATCTTTTCTTACAAGTCTGCAATTCATATGGTAATACGGTATTGCTTTACCACGTTGAAACTATGATACCCCTTTGTCAGAAATCTGTCAATCCTTTTCTTGCTCCTTTTTTGCCAGATCCTCCGCATCGAAAACATCCTCGATCGGTGCTCCGGCCGGAACCATCGGGAATACCTTCTCATCACAGTCAATCCACACATCGATCAGCGCCGGTTTTCCGCTCTCGATTGCTGCACGGATCGCCGGACCCATCTCCTCTTTTTTTGTCACACGGATTCCCTTTACACCGAGCGCCTCGGCAACCTTCACAAAGTCTGCCTGATCCTGCAGAACCGTGTTGGAATACCGCTTTCCGTAGAACAGAGTCTGCCACTGGCGCACCATACCGAGCACGTGGTTATTGACAACAACCTCAATGACCGGAATGTTATGTCTGGAAAGGGTTGCCAGCTCGTTCATGTTCATACGGAAGCAGCCGTCTCCTGCGATGTTGATGACAACCTTGTCCGGGCGTCCCATTTTTGCGCCCATGGCTGCTCCAAGACCGAATCCCATCGTTCCAAGACCGCCGGAGGTCAGAAGCGTTCTCGGGCTCGTATAACGGTAATACTGCGCCGCCCACATCTGATGCTGTCCGACATCGGTCGTGATGACAGCCTGGCCGTCGGTTGCCTTATAGATCTCCTCGATCACAAACGGTCCGGTAAGGCCTTCTTCATGCTTTAACGGGAATTTTTCTTTCATTGCCTCGATTTCGGCAATCCACTCGTCATGATGCATCGGCTCCAGCTTCGCATTCAGGCGTTTTAAGACTTCTTTGACGTCTCCGATGATGCTCGACTCGACAACAACATTCTTGTTGATTTCTGCCGCATCTACATCGATCTGAACGATTTTCGCGTTGTTTGCAAATTTTGCGGCGTTTCCGGTGACACGATCGGAAAATCTTGCACCGAGCACGATCAGCAGGTCGCACTTCGTCACGCCATAGTTCGATGTTTTTGTTCCGTGCATACCGAGCATACCGGTGTACAGCTGATCAGTTCCCGGGAAAGCGCCTTTTCCCATCAGGGTATCGCAGACCGGCGCCTGTATATGGTGTGCCAGTTCGCGCACTTCCTCGGACGCGCCGGAGATGATACTGCCGCCGCCCACGAAAATATACGGTTTTTTCGACTCCCGAATCAGAGATACAACGTGATCCAGTCCTTCTTCTGTGATTTTTTCGATAGACGGTGCGATTGCTTCCGGTGTCTTTGGCTCATATTCATACGTTGCCGCCGTGACATCTTTCGTGATATCCACCAGAACCGGGCCCGGTCTTCCGCTCTTTGCAATCGAAAACGCACGGCGCAGCGTGTCTGCGAGAACCGTGATATCTTTTACGATCACGCTGTATTTTGTGATCGGCATCGCAACGCCTGCAATGTCAATCTCCTGAAAGCTGTCTTTTCCAAGCAGTGCCTTTCCTACGTTGCAGGTGATGGCTACCATCGGGGTGGAATCCATGTAGGCAGTTGCAATTCCAGTGACAAGATTTGTCGCACCAGGGCCGCTTGTTGCCATACATACGCCTGTTTTTCCGGTCGCACGCGCATACCCGTCTGCCGCATGGGCAGCACCCTGCTCGTGGGAGGTCAGGATGTGGTGGATTTCCGGATGACGGTAAAGCTCATCATAGATATTCAAAATCGTTCCCCCCGGATAGCCGAACACGGTGTCCACGCCCTGCTCCTTCAGGCACTCAATAACAATCTGTGATCCAGTTAATTCCATGTCTGTATGATTCCTTCCTTATCTTTTGGCTTTGTGTATGAAATCAGCCATCCGATGAAAATGCACGTTCGGACGGCTGATATGATTTTTTTCTATTAGAACTCCAGAATGGCTCCCTTATTTGCGCTGGAAACCATCTTTGCGTAGCGTTTCAGATAGCCTGTGGTTACTTTCGGCTCTCTCGGAGTCCATGCAGCTTTTCTGCGTGCCAGCTCTTCATCCGATACGGCAAGCTCCAGCTTGTGCTCTGGAATATTGATGCGGATCAGGTCGCCTTCCTCAACGAGCGCGATCGGACCGCCTTCTGCTGCCTCAGGGCTGACATGACCGATGGATGCACCGCGGGATGCGCCGGAGAAACGGCCGTCTGTAATCAGAGCTACGGAAGAGCCAAGTCCCATACCTGCAATCGCAGAGGTCGGATTCAGCATCTCACGCATACCAGGGCCTCCCTTTGGTCCCTCATAACGGATGACAACAACGTCGCCTGCCACAATCTTGCCGCCGCGGATTGCCTCGATGGCATCCTCCTCACAGTCGAAGACTCTGGCCGGTCCTTCGTGAACCTGCATCTCCGGTACAACGGCAGAACGTTTGACGACTGCGGTATCCGGTGCCAGGTTTCCTTTCAGGACAGCAATACCGCCGGTCTTGCTGTATGGATTTTCTACCGGACGGATGATCTCCGGGTTTTTGTTGACACAGCCTTTGATATTCTCGCCAACGGTCTTTCCGGTTGCGGTCATGCACTCGGTGTGCAGAAGTCCCAGTTTATTCAGCTCGTTCATAACGGCATAAACACCGCCGGCCTCGTTCAGCTCCTCAATGTAGTGGTATCCTGCCGGAGCCAGATGGCAGAGGTTCGGGGTCTTCTCACTGATGGCATTTGCCATCTCCGGATTCAGCTCTACGCCTGCCTCATGCGCGATGGCCGGCAGATGCAGCATACTGTTGGTGGAACATCCAAGTGCCATATCGACGGTCAACGCATTTAAGAATGCTTCTTTTGTCATAATGTCTCTTGGACGGATATTCTGTTTTAACAGCTCCATAACCTGCATACCGGCTCTCTTGGCCAGGCGCAGACGCTCGGAATATACGGCCGGAATCGTTCCGTTTCCTTTCAAGCCCATGCCGAGAACCTCGGTCAGACAGTTCATGCTGTTTGCCGTGTACATACCGGAGCAGGAACCGCAGGTCGGGCATGCATTGCACTCAAAATCATAAACATCTTCCTCTGTCATAGTTCCGGCTGCGTAGGATCCAACCGCCTCGAACATGCTGGAAAGACTTCTCTTCTCACCTTTTACATGGCCGGCAAGCATCGGACCGCCGCTGACAAATACGGTCGGAACATTGACTCTTGCTGCTGCCATCAGAAGGCCAGGTACGTTCTTATCACAGTTCGGGATACATACCAGTGCATCAAACTGGTGAGCCATTGCCATACACTCGGTGGAATCGGCGATCAGGTCACGGGTAACGAGGGAATATTTCATTCCGATGTGGCCCATGGCAATACCGTCACAGACTGCAATGGCCGGGAACACGATCGGTGTTCCGCCTGCCATGGCAACGCCCATTTTTACAGCTTCTGTAATTTTATCCAGGTTCATATGACCCGGTACGATCTCATTGTAGGAGCTTACAATTCCTACGAGCGGTTTTTTCATTTCTTCTTCGGTCAGACCCAGCGCACGCATCAGAGAACGCTGTGGCGCCTGTGCGATTCCTTTTTTTACAGCATCACTTCTCATGATTTTTTCCTCTTTTCTTATCTTACAGTTTTATGCCAGTGCTTTTACCAGCAGATCTCCCATTTCGGATGTAGATACCTGGGTACATCCCTCAGACATAATGTCTACGGTGCGGTATCCGTCTTTTAAAATTTTCTGTACAGCATTTTCGACTGCCTCTGCCTCCTGATCGAGATCCAGGGAATAGCGGAGCATCATGGCTGCGGACAGAACCGTTGCAATCGGGTTTGCGATGTTCTTTCCTGCGATGTCCGGTGCAGAGCCGTGGCTTGGCTCGTACAGACCAAATTTTGTCTCGTTCAGGCTGGCGGAAGAAAGCATTCCGATCGAGCCTGCTACCATACTTGCCTCATCGGAAAGAATATCTCCGAACATGTTCTCGGTCAGAACGACGTCAAACTGGCACGGATTGTGGACGATCTGCATCGCACAGTTGTCGACCAGCATATGCTCTAAGGTAACTTCCGGGTAATCTTTTGCAACATCCTCTACCACGGATCTCCACAGACGGAGGAATCGAGAACGTTTGCTTTATCTACACTCGTTACTTTTTTCTTTCTCTTCATGGCGATGTCGAATGCACGGATTGCAATGCGGCGGATTTCGGTCTCGCTGTAGGTCAGCGTATCGGTTGCTTTCCGGATGCCGTTTTCTTCTACAGTGCTGCGCTCTCCAAAGTACAGGCCGCCGGTCAGCTCACGCATAATCAGCATGTCGAAGCCCTCGCCGATGATCTCTTCTTTTAACGGGCAGGCATCTTTCAATTCCTGATACAGGTAAGCCGGACGCAGGTTTGCAAACAGACCTAACGATTTCCGGATTTTTAAGAGTCCTGCCTCCGGGCGCTTGTCCGGGCTTAATTTGTACCATGGGGATGTTTTTGCATCTCCCCGATGGAGCCCATCAGACAGCGTCGCATTTCTTTGCTTCTTCTATGGTTTCATCTGTCAGCGGCACGCCGTGCACATCAATGGAGCTCCGCCCAGCAGAAGGTTGGTATATTCAAACTTATGTCCATATTTCTCGCAGACAGCGTCCAGAACTTTTTTTGCTTCCTTTACAATTTCCGGTCCGATTCCGTCACCGTGAATTAATCCAATACGGTATTCCATATCTTTCTCCCTCTTTTCTTCCGGCTGAAAAACCGTTCTATTTTCTCTGCGTCTATAGCATTTCTAAATTATACGCCATTTTTCCGGTAATTTCAACACGAAATTTCTTTGTATCGGACGAAACGCAATAATCTTTTTGCTTTTTTGCCATTTAAAAGAAAAATACGCGGCATTTTTCGCCGTGTTCCGCCGAAGAAGTTTCGGGGCAGAAAAAACGCAGGCATTCGTTTTTTTGAATACCTGCGTTTTTCCTGCTTTTCGCCGTGTAAAATTATTTTTTCTTTTCTGTTTTTTCTTCAACCGACTGCTGTCTCCGGTTTTTCAACCTCTGTAATGGCTGTTTTACGCATCGGGATACGGCAGTTTTTGTTGTTTCCGAACTCTACGATGACATCGTCGTCTGTGATATCGATGACTACGCCGTAGAAACCGCTTGTCGTGATGACCGCATCGCCGACTGCGAGGTCATTCAGCATTGCCTGAAGTTTTTTCTGCTCTTTTTTCTGCGGGCGGATCATTAAGAAATACATCATACCGAACATGATGACCAGCCACATAATTAACATACCAGTGCTCATCACACCGCTGCCTGCTGTTGTTGTTGCTAAAAACATTTTCTTTCCTCCTGTTATTCGAGAATACATCCCGTTCTTTCGACACACCTATCATAATACACAATCCGTAACCGATGGGCAAGTCTTTTTCGGATATTTTCCAAAGATTTCATACTTTCCCGCTTACTTTTTGTCGTATTCCTCAAATCCTGCGAGTTTTGCCCGTTTGTAGGAAGCAAAATTGCCCTCGTCCAGTGCGGTCCGGATTTCTGTCATCATATTGTTGTAGAAATACAGGTTGTGCAGAACACAGAGCCGCATGCCGAGCATCTCTTTTGCTTTCAGCAGATGACGGATGTAGGCTCTGCTGTAGTGACGGCACGCCGGGCACTGGCAGCCTTCCTCGATCGGGCGCGGATCCAGCTCGTATTTCTGATTGAACAGATTCATTTTTCCATGGTTTGTGTAAACATGGCCGTGGCGTCCGTTCCGGCTCGGATATACGCAGTCGAAGAAATCGATGCCGCGCTCTACGCCTTCCAGAATGTTTGCCGGCGTTCCAACGCCCATCAGATACGTCGGTTTGTCTTTCGGCAGGTACGGAACGACTTCGTCGAGAATATGGTACATCTCCTCGTGGCTCTCTCCTACTGCCAGACCGCCGACTGCATAGCCATCGAGATCCATCTCGGAAATCCGTTTTGCATGGTCAATGCGGATATCCTCATAAATCGCACCCTGGTTGATTCCGAACAGAAGCTGATGTTTGTTGATCGTGTCTTCCCGCTGGTTCAGCTCCTGCATCTTATTTTGTCATCGCTGCAGCCATCTCGCCGTGCGGTCGACAGAGTTTTGCACATAACGGCGCTCTGCCACACTCGACGGGCACTCGTCGAAAGCCATCGCGATGTTGAAGCCAGGTTGGACTGGATCTGCATACTCTCCTCCGGTCCCATAAAGATCTTTCTTCCATCTACGTGCGAGTGGAAATAGACACCCTCCTCCTTGATTTTCCGAAGGCCTGCCAGAGAAAACACCTGGAATCCGCCGGAATCGGTCAGGATCGGTTTGTCCCAGACCATGAATTTGTGGAGTCCGCCCATCTTCTTTACGACTTCATCTCCCGGGCGCACATGGAGGTGATACGTATTGGAAAGTTCTACCTGCGTGCCGATCTGCTGGAGATCTTCGGTGGAAACAGCTCCCTTGATTGCTGCTGCAGTTCCGACATTCATGAATACCGGCGTTTCGATATTGCCGTGCACGGTTTCCATATGGGCGCGCTTCGCTCTTCCTTCCATTTTCAGAATTTTATACATAACGCTTTTCATCCTTTCTCAATGATCCCTGCCTCCTGTTTTCATGCAGGGCATACTATTTTTAGTATACAGGCAAAATCTGTTTTTGACAATGCCTGAATTTTCTTTTTTCTCTCTTTTTTCTTTCCCGCTTTCTCCATTTTTCACAAGGACTTTATACTTTTTTCATAAGACATCGCCTTTTTTCCAATTGTATTTCCTTATTTTTTGTCGTATAATGTGTTGAGATTGTTTCTTATTATAAAAGGAGTTTGATTCATGACTGATAAAAAAATATACTCTTGGAATCGACATCGGTTCCACTACTGTTAAAATTGCGATCCTCGACGAAGAGAACCAGCTTCTCTTTGCCGATTACGAGCGCCATTTTGCAAACATCCAGGAAACACTTGCCCATCTGCTCGGGGAAGCCCACGAAAAACTGGGCGAATTGACCCTGCAGCCCGTCATCACCGGTTCCGGCGGACTCGCGCTTGCCAACCATCTTGGCATTCCGTTCACGCAGGAGGTTATCGCAGTTTCCACATCGTTAAAAGCACTGGCTCCGCAGACCGACGTTGCCATCGAACTCGGCGGCGAGGATGCCAAAATCATCTATTTTGAAGGCGGCAATGTCGAACAGCGTATGAACGGTATCTGCGCCGGCGGTACCGGTTCGTTCATCGACCAGATGGCTTCTCTTCTGCAGACCGATGCAACCGGCCTGAATGAGTATGCGAAACATTACCAGGCCATCTACCCGATCGCTGCCCGCTGCGGTGTATTCGCAAAAACGGATATCCAGCCGCTCATCAACGACGGTGCAACAAAAGAGGATCTTGCCGCTTCTATTTTCCAGGCAGTCGTCAACCAGACCATTTCCGGTCTTGCCTGCGGTAAACCAATCCGCGGCCACGTTGCCTTCCTTGGCGGTCCGCTGCACTTCCTCTCGGAATTAAAGACAGCGTTCGTCCGCACCTTAAAGCTGGATGACGAGCACGCGATCGTGCCGGACAACTCTCATCTGTTTGCAGCCATCGGTTCTGCAATGAATGCAGATGGAAAGACCGAGGTTTCTCTTCTCGCGCTGAAAAAACGGCTCGAAGAAAAAGTAGCCATCGATTTTGAGGTTGCCCGTCTCGAACCGCTGTTTAAAGACCAGGAGGAGTACGATGCATTCCTGGCCCGCCAGAGCGTCAACAATGTTGTAACGGCTGATCTTTCCACTTACGAAGGAAACTGCTATCTCGGAATCGATGCCGGTTCCACAACCACAAAAGCCGCACTCGTTGGTGAGGATGGCGCTCTTCTGTATTCCTTCTACAGCAACAACCACGGAAATCCGCTCGGCACCTCGATCCGCGCGATCCAGGAAATCTACTCCAAACTGCCGGATTCCGCACAGATCGCCTGGTCCTGTTCCACCGGTTACGGCGAAGCACTCATCAAAGCTGCGCTGATGCTGGACGAGGGTGAGGTTGAAACGATTTCTCATTACTATGCCGCAGCATTCTTCGATCCGGAAGTCGACTGTATTCTCGACATCGGCGGTCAGGATATGAAATGTATCAAGATCAAAAACGGCACTGTAGACAGCGTACAGCTCAATGAAGCATGTTCCTCCGGCTGCGGTTCCTTTATCGAAACCTTCGCGCAGTCCCTGAACTACAGTGTACAGGATTTTGCACACGAAGCACTGTTCGCAAAACACCCGATCGATCTTGGTACCCGCTGTACCGTATTTATGAATTCCAAGGTAAAACAGGCACAGAAAGAAGGCGCATCCGTTGCTGATATTTCTGCCGGACTTGCCTGTTCCGTCATCAAAAACGCATTATATAAAGTAATTAAAGTTTCCGATGCCACCGAGCTGGGACGCCACATCGTCGTACAGGGCGGTACGTTCTACAACGATGCCGTTCTTCGAAGCTTTGAGCGGATCGCCAACTGCGAAGCCATCCGCCCGGACATCGCCGGCATTATGGGTGCGTTCGGTGCGGCGCTGATCGCAAGAGAGCGCTACTCCGCCGATCAGGAGACCACGATGCTCTCCATTGAAAAGATCAACGAGCTGAAATATTCGACCACGATGGCAAACTGTAAGGGATGTACGAACAGCTGCCGTCTGACCATCAACAAATTCTCCGGCGGCCGTCAGTACATCAGCGGAAACCGCTGCGAGCGCGGTATCGGAAAAGAGAAAAACAAAGATCATATTCCGAACCTGTTCGAATACAAATACAAACGGATCTTCGGCTACCAGCCGCTGCCGCAGGATGAAGCGATCCGCGGAGAGGTCGGCATTCCGAGAGTCCTCAATATGTTTGAGAATTATCCGTTCTGGTACACCTTCTTTACGCAGCTGAAATACCGCGTGGTACTCTCTCCGACCTCGAGCCGCAAGATCTACGAGCTCGGTATTGAGTCGATTCCAAGTGAATCCGAGTGCTATCCGGCCAAACTGGCGCACGGCCATGTGACCTGGCTCTTACGCACGGTGTGAAGTTCATCTTCTACCCGTGTATCCCGTACGAGCGCACCGAGTTCCCGGAAGCCATCAACCACTACAACTGCCCGATCGTTACCTCGTATGCGGAAAATATCAAAAACAACGTGGACGAGCTGCAGGACGATTCCATTACGTTCCGCAATCCGTTCCTTGCGTTTACGAGTGAAAAGGTGCTTGCCGATGGTCTTGTCAAAGAGTTCTCCGGTCTGCCGGAGGATGAAGTCCGTGCTGCTGTTCATGCCGGATGGGAAGAGCTTGGCGCTGCAAGACGCGATATGCAGAAAAAAGGTGAGGAAACGCTTCAGTATATGAAAGAAACCGGCCGCAGAGGCATCGTGCTTGCCGGCCGTCCGTACCACATCGATCCGGAAATCCATCACGGTATCCCGGATATGATCAACTCCTACGGACTGTGCGTGCTGACGGAGGACTCTGTTTCCCATCTGGCACCGCTCGAGCGTCCGCTCCGTGTCAATGACCAGTGGATGTACCACACCCGTCTGTATGCAGCTGCAAACTATGTAAAGACACGCGACGATCTTGACCTGATTCAGCTGAACTCGTTCGGCTGCGGTCTCGACGCCGTTACCACCGATGAGGTTTATGAGATCCTGACCAGAAGCGGCAAGATTTATACCTGCCTGAAGATTGATGAGGTCAACAACCTCGCGCTGCCAGAATCCGTGTCCGCTCTCTGCTCGCTGCCCTCCGTGCACATGACCGGAAACAGGCGGTAGCGAGATTCTTCCGTCCTCGATCCAGAAACCGGTCTTCACGAAAGAAATGCGGAAAGACTACACCATCCTCTGCCCGCAGATGTCACCGATCCACTTCTCGATTCTGCAGCCGGCGTTCAACGCAGCCGGATACAATCTGGAAGTGCTTCCGAACGACAACAAAGAGGCGGTTGATGTCGGACTGAAATACGTCAACAACGATGCCTGCTATCCGTCTCTGATGGTAGTCGGACAGATTATGCAGGCGCTGCTCTCCGGCAAGTATGACCTGAACAAAGTGGCTGTCATCATGAGCCAGACCGGCGGCGGCTGCCGTGCTTCGAACTACATCGGATTTATCCGCCGTGCGCTGGAGAAGGCCGATATGACGCAGATTCCGGTCATCTCGATTAACTTGAGCGGTCTGGAGGAAAATCCGGCTTCAAGATCACACCGGATCTTGCGATTCGTCTCTGCTATGCAGCAGAATTCGGCGATATCATGATGAAATGTATTTACCGGATGCGTCCTTATGAGCAGAAGAAGGTACAACAGACCGGATTCATCAGAAATGGGAAAAGATCTGTATTGATTTTATTTCAGCAAAACGCTTAAGCCATACCCGCTTCAAACAGATCTGCCGCACGATGATTCGCGATTTCGACCACATTCCGATCACCGATGAAAAGAAACCGCGTGTCGGTATTGTCGGCGAGATTCTTGTTAAGTTCCTTCCGGCGGCTAACAACCATCTGGCGGAGCTGCTTGAGAGTGAAGGCGCGGAACCGGTTGTCCCGGATCTGATCGACTTCTTCTGTTACTGCTTCTACAATACGAACTTCAAGGTAGAGCACCTGGGATTCAAAAAAAGTTCTTCGATGCTGGGAAATACCGGTATTAAACTGATCAATTGGCTGCGCAGTGCGGCGGTTGCGGAGTTCAAGAAGAGTGAGCATTTTGATCCACCGGCCGATGTGCGGGATCTGGCAAAATATGCTTCCCCGATTGTATCCTGTGGTAACCAGACCGGTGAGGGATGGTTCCTGACGGGCGAGATGATGGAGCTGATTCACAGTGATGTTTACAACATCGTCTGTATCCAGCCGTTTGCATGCCTGCCGAACCACATTGTTGGTAAGGGTGTGATTAAGGCAATCCGTAAGGAGTATCCGAAGGCAAATATCGTGGCTGTCGACTACGATCCCGGTGCTTCGGAGGTGAATCAGCTGAACCGTATTAAACTGATGCTTTCTACTGCGAATAAGAATCTGAAGCAGGAATTGCGTGAAGAAAAAGACGTGTAAATTTACATAGTTTCAAGCAAAGCGGATATTCGCAATCCGCTTTGCTATTTGCTTGATTCAGTTAACCGAAAAGGCGGTCAGAGTCGAAAAACTCTGACCGCCTTTTCTATTGGTTTTAGCGGTAAATCCGCAGGATACGGAGAACCTTTACCAGTTTTGTTCCCATTGGCATGCGGCGCATTTCGGCCTCGGTTGTCCCGGTTACAACCACAAAAGCAATCAAATATACAACAATTGCAATCAGGATTGCGATCAGCATGCTGATGATGGGCGTTTGGTGATGGCAAAGAGCCATAGTAAACAACCCAGGTTACGACGCCCATGATTGCAGCTGCAATCAATGGTTTTACGTAGGTGTTTTTGAATTCGTTGCGGAAATTCAAGTGTTTGCGGATTGATAGATTATTTAGTATGCACATGCTTAAGGAAAACAAGATTCCCGCAAAGACAACAGCATAGATATTTGTCTTCGGGAAGACTGCGAGAATCAAAGCCAGGATGGCAAGATCCATTCCAAGGGAAATGGCAGCGTTGTGCAGGGCTTTTTTCTGCTGGCCGATGGACTGCAGGACGCTGTTGGTAATGGTGGACAGTGCCGAAAACACAACTGAGACTGCACCCATCATCAACAGTTTGCCGGAAAGGCTCGAGCTTGACGGGAACAGAACTCCTGTGATCGGGAATGCCAGGACGCCAAGACCGACAGCTGCCGGGATGGAGATGAACATCGTCAGACGGATCGTCTCAAGAATCTTGTCGTTTGCCTCATCGAGATCACCGGTCGCATAACACGAGGATACCTCCGGCATCATGCGGATGCGGATGCACTTGCCATAGCAAGCGGGACGTTGATCAGGGTAACATAATAGTTGGAAAACTCTCCATATGCGGCATTCAGTGCTTTCTGATTCTCTCCGTGCCATCCGAGGATGGTGAAGAACAGGTAATTGTCCAGGTAAGCGTTGCAGTTATAAATAAAGGTCGTAAAGATAACCGGTGTTACCATCAGAAAAAGAACCTGAAAAATTTCGCGGTAGGATTCTTCGCGGTGGCGCGTGTCCTTTGCCACTTTCCGCAGAATGGTTTTCCGATTTACGCCATAGACAATCAACATGAAGCAGAGGCCTGCCAGGACACCGGCTCCTGTTCCGAGGGTTCCGCCGGCGGCACCGAATTTGGCATGTTCGGTATCGTTTGTCGCGAACTGCTGGATGAAGAACCAGGCGGCGCCAATACTGAATGCGGCGTTGAATACCTGCTCGATGATCTGTGAAATTGAGGTCGGCATCATCGTGCTGTGGGCCTGGAAATAACCGCGCAGAACACCGAGAACAGCGAGAAAAAGATGGTCGGCGCCAGTACGCGTAAGGCAAGGAGTGCATTCTGCTGGTTATACGGCAGAAGGAATTTTCCGCCGAAAAATGCCACCAGTGCAGCGATTCCGCCGACAATTACCGCATAAATCAGGGCACCGTGGAAGACGCGGTGTGCGTTGCGGTACTCTTTTAAGGCCAGGCGCTCGGATACGATTTTCGACACTGCCATCGGAATACTGTAGGACGAGATCAGCAGCAGGATCGTGTACAGATTGCTCGCTGTACTGTAATAGCCAAGTCCCTCATTTCCAATGGTTTCGCCGAGCGGTGACCGGTACAGCAGGCCGATTACACGCGAGATAATCGTTGCGGCCATTAAAATAGAAGTATTTCTCAGTAACGTATTTTTCTTTTTACTCATTCTTTCGCTCCCCGGATTACATTTTCGATCTGCCAGTCAATCGGCGCAAGACCGTTTTCTTCCAGATATTCGTTTGTTCTGGAAAACGGATGGCTGCCGAAAAATCCACGGTATGCAGAAAGCGGGCTCGGATGAGCGGACATCAGCACCAGATGCTTCGGATTGTGGATCATCTCTTTTTTGCGCTGTGCCGGACGGCCCCAGAGGATAAAGACCATCGGTCGATCCTGCTCTGCGAGTACCTTGATCGCTGCATCGGTAAACTGTTCCCAGCCGATTTCCTTGTGGGAATTTGCCTGATGTGCACGTACAGTCAGCACTGTATTCAGCATTAAAACACCCTGCCGTGCCCATTTTTCGAGATATCCGTTGTTCGGGATATAGCATCCCAGATCGTCCTCAAGTTCCTTGTAAATGTTGACCAGGGACGGCGGAATACTTACCTCTGGTTTTACAGAAAAGCAGAGCCGTGCGCCTGTCCCGGCTCATGGTACGGATCCTGGCCCAGGATGACCACTTTTACCTGCTCGAGCGGGGTAAAGTGGAACGCATTGAAAATATCATCAGCCGGTGGATAAATGGTGTGAGTTTTATACTCCGCACCCACCGTCTGAAACAGTTTTTTATAGTAGTCTTTGGAGAATTCTCCCTTCAGGCATTTGCCCAGCTTCCGCTAAGAGGCGGCATATCGTTTTCTCCTTCCTTTTACAGGCGGACCGGCACATTACGGCCTGCCAGATATTCTTTGACTTCACGAATTTCCAGTTCTTTGTAGTGGAACAGGGATGCGGCAAGCGCTGCATCGGCTTTTCCTTCGGTTAAGGCATCATAAAAATGCTCCAGCGTTCCTGCGCCGCCGGATGCGATGACCGGGATGCCGACGCTCTCTGCGATCGTTCTTGTCAGCTCGATATCGTATCCCGCCTTTGTTCCGTCGCAGTCCATGCTGGTGAGCAGAATTTCTCCGGCTCCGAGGCTCTCGGCTTTTTTCGCCCACTCGACGGCGTCGATGCCGACATCGATCCGGCCGCCGTTTTTGTAGATATTCCAGCCGCTTCCGTCAGCTCTCTTCTTCGCATCGATCGCAACGACCACGCACTGGCTGCCAAATTTCTGCGCCGCATCGCCAATGAGCTGCGGATTGTTGATTGCGGAGGAGTTGATCGAAATTTTGTCGGCTCCCTCGCGGAGCAGCATCTTGAAATCGTCTACGGTACGGATTCCGCCGCCGACGGTGAATGGGATGAAGACGTTTGCTGCTACTTTGCGCACCATATCGATGACCGTTCCTCTCTGATCGGAGGAGGCGGTGATGTCGAGGAACACAACTTCATCGGCTCCTGCCTTGTCGTACGCTTTTGCAATCTCCACCGGGTCTCCGGCATCTTTTAAATCGACGAAATTAACGCCTTTTACGACTCTTCCGTTTTTTACATCCAGGCATGGGATAATTCGTTTTGTAAACATCGCTTAGTCCTCCTCTCCAATTTCCGCAAAGTTTTTCAGAATGGCAAGTCCAAGATCTGAACTCTTTTCCGGGTGGAACTGGCAGGCGAACAGATTTCCTTTTTCCACGGATGCATGGATGTGTGTACTGTACTCTGTCGTTGCTTTTATAATTTCCTCCTCTTCTGCTTTCAGATAGTAGGAGTGGACAAAGTAAACATACGATTCCTGCGGGATGCCTTTGAATAAGCGTCCACCGTTCTGCAGATGGATGGAATTCCAGCCCATGTGCGGAATCTTTAAGCCCTCTTTGTCCGGAATCCGA